>Ga0187827_10001599_pt1 | contig 32856 bp, 20 predicted proteins | sample ETNtaG_39_FD_167969 | JGI IMG/M metagenome (GOLD analysis project Ga0187827, IMG submission 167969) | Marine microbial and viral communities from oxygen minimum zone, Eastern Pacific Ocean - ETNP2014_SV_150_PacBio MetaG (Illumina Assembly) | ecosystem: Environmental > Aquatic > Marine > Hypoxic...
ACGGCTCCAGTCGCTGCCCGGAGCATGAGCTATCACAGCCAAAGCGCCGAATCCGCACAGCAGATTGCCGAGCGTGACCATGCATGGAAGGATTCCAATTCTCTTCATTGGACGTCGAGTTCAGGTTGATGATTGAGGAGTCATCTTTGGTTTGGGCCGGAAGCTTGACACCGCTCTGACCCCAGCCGCCGCTTCGGTCCTTGTCATCTTCCAGCGGCAACGGCGGCGATTGTATCAGGGCGACCTCCGACGGCAATACCTCCGGAATGCAGGATCTGAACGGAGTGGAACGTATTCGCATCGGGTGAGCGAATTGGGGCAGGATCTGCCGCCTCGATGTGAGATCAGATCCTCCTCCGGAAAAACATCCACCACTCAAGTAGCATCAGGCAAGGCAGAATGATCAGAAGCCACGGACTGAAACTGCTCTTGACAGTACCTCTCACTTTTCCTTCTTCGCCCGATACGATTTCCGTGCTCTGCGCCGGCTGGCTCAAGTCAGATTCGCCTGGCGAGACTCGTGCGATGAAGAATTCCTGATAGCCGTCGCCCTCCACTCGATACAGACCTGCAGAATCGGTCTCTTCGATAACCACCGGGCCGCCGGACAGTACGAGCTCCTTTACCGCGCCCGTCGGATTCACAATCCTGATCCCTTTTGCTTCATCCGGAGGGCTCAGCGTAATCGCCGATCCAGTCTCAACCACATTGGCGTCCGCCCTCCCTCTTGGGTTGCACCACTCGAGCAGGCGCATCAGCAACAGGACCGCCGTCGGATTGTTGAGCATTTGTCGGATGGGCAATGCGCAGATTGCGTGCTTTCTGTCGCCTCCTTGATACACCCCGACGAATGGGGCACGGCTCCCACCTATCACCGTTTGAACGCCCTTGCCGAATTTGAGGAAAGGTATTTTTTCCGGACGCAAATTGTCCAGCGCAACCTGGTCTATCAGAGGATGCCCCTCTTCCCAGTAATAGATTTCGTCGGATATCCAGGAACGTAGCTCGCCGGCTGCATCGGGGATCATCTGAGAACTTTCACTGTCAAATTCGGGGGTCAGGTAGATCGTGTCAGCGTGAATAGAAAAGGTGTCAGTAACACCTTCCACTATCACAATGTCGGGCATGAGCATGGGGTCCGGTTGCTCATCAGGCTGAACATGCACCAGATCGAAGGAGTCCAGTTTTTCGAGGAAATTCTTGATCTCTTTCCTTGCGGAAATAAGGAGCAGCATTAACGGCCGACGAGGTGGCAGCGCCGCATAGCCGGTATTGTCCAGCGCAAGCGCGTCCTCCAGGATGAGGCTTACTCTGGCGATGCCGGAATGTTCTCCCAGGTCGAAGGTCGCGGCCTTCAGGCCCATCGGGCCGAGTGCAACATTCGAGTTTGCGATCTCCTTGTCATCGATGCTTACGGCCAGTTTTGCACTCATCGCTTCCGGGCTGAAACTGCGCACACGGGCGATCAGCTTGCCGCCGGGATCGAGCAGACTCGAAGGGGTATCCAGGGCCACGATCGCCGCGTTCGGACGAAGCGTGCCGACGCTTACGATTTCGAGATTCAGCCCTTCCTTCAAGAGAGACGCCGGGAGCGAGACCTGGCTGTCGGTAAGCAGAACGATTCTGCCCCCGCCTGCAGGCAGTAACATATTGGCCGCCGCAAAAACCGATTCTGATGCGCTGCTGGCGGTGTCCGTCTGTCTGATCTCGGACAGCACACGCATCAGTTCATTCTTGTCAGGCGTGAACGGATGCGTCACAAGACTTCTTCCGGCCTCGATGATGGCGATTCTTTCTTCAGAGGGCGCGTCAAGAATACGCTCTCTTGCAGCTTCGATGGCAATACTCAGTCGCTTTTTCCATCCCGATTTCTGTGAGTCCTCTTCCGTGGCCTGCATGCTTGCGGTCACGTCAATTACGTAAACCGAGTGTCTCACTTCCCGGTCACGGATAGGTTTGGCCAAGGCGGCTACGAGAAGAAATATGAGCAGGAGCTGCAGCCAGAAGAAAGGCGAATTCAGAAAGTAACGCAGTCGTTGTTTTACCGGCACGGGCGAATCGGGAAGCGCCAGCATATGCAGGATTGAAGGAACTTCGAAGACCTTGGTTTCCTGGTTCACGAAGTAGAGAATGACCAGGATCGGCAACACCGGCAGAAGCCACAAAAACGCCAGAGGAGTGGCGAACATCAGACCTTACCTCGGAGGAAACCCATCCCCGGCAGTTGCCGCAGCACGAACTCCTCGAGCGCATTTTCATGGTCCGCCTCAGGCAGAACGAACGAGGCGTACCACACACGCATGGAGTAACAGAAGCTCTGCAGACGTTGCTGGTGCGTACCCATCGCCTGTCGGTACAAACGCCGCGTTCCTGCCGTAACCTGAATTCGCTTGCGTTCTCCTGTCTCCGAATCGCTTACCTGGACGACTTCCTCGCCAATCTCCGGCAATCCTGTTTCACTCTGTCCGATCACCTGGATGACCGCGACCTGAAGCCCGTGGCTCACGAGCATCCGCACGGCGCGCCGGTAGGCCTCCTCCAGAAAAAGAAAATCCGAGAGGAGGACGACCGTCCCGTGCCGGCCGCGACTCTCCTGCAGGATTTCAGATGCCGCGGCAGGCAGGTTCAGCATCCCACCTCCCTTTGATGCGGACAGGTAATCTCGCACTTCCATGACACGGGCCCGGTTCTGGCAGGTGAAATTCGGCGGCGTCTCGGCTGTTCGCGGCGATGTTGAAAAGTTAGCCGAATCCTCTGAACAAAGCGCAAGATACCCGAGCGAAACAGCGATATCTCTCGCCACGTCCAGCTTTCGGTCTTCGGGCACCTTCACCATCGACCGGCTGGTATCCAGAAAAAAATGAGAGAAGCGGCTCTCATCCTGCTGGAACGTCCGCACGTACGGTTTGTCAAAACGAGCCGATGTTTTCCAGTCAATATTCCGGATGTCGTCCCCCTGCGCGTAGTCACGAAACTCTCGAAACTCCATCCCCGCGCCAGCGTATTGTGAAATGTGCGCCCCGCGCCCCCAGCCCCGCAGCCTCCGAATATAACGCAGCCGAAGCGCCTCAAGCCGCGAAAGAAACGGCCGCGTGCGTTCGGGCGAAATAGTGAAGAATAGGGATTCAGTATCGGGCATCAGTGGAAAGCAGGATGCGGTAATACCTAATACGTAATACGGAATGCGTACTACGTAAAGTAAGCAGCTCTCAATTCCGGACGTTTGGCATCCTTTCCTGCATTTTGAATCCTGATTCCTGAATCTCATTCCGCACGTGTGATCGATTGCTTCCGCTCATTCCCGCGAGTATTCATTCTCACTTGCCGTCACATTATGGTCCTCCCTCCTCCCTCCCCATGCTCGGACGCATCACTGTCTGCCTGTTAATTCTTCTGCCCTTTCAGGCCGGCGGGTGCATAGGCAGCAAGAGAAACCCAGAACCTAAGTTCGAAGTTCTCCACACGCTCGAGAATCCAAACGCGCCCATTATCTTCAAGGCGGTCAGGGGCAAGGGGGGCATCACCCTGGCCTATCTCACTCGGCAGCACGGCCGCTTCGTCGCTCGCCCGATTTACCGCACCACGGGCGGTCGATTGATTCTTCTATCATATTCGAATGACGTCCTTGACATCGGTTTTGTCCCGCCGGAAGTGACAAACATCAGGACGTTCACCGTTACTGTAGACTGGATCATTCGCGGCCTCGAGGGCGCAAGATCTTCAGGCATCACCGAGGTGGTAATCCAGGCCGAAAAGGATAAAGAGCCCAGCATTCTCACCGCCAGAAACCGGATCGATTGATCAGTATGTCTATATCTGGAGGAACAGGCTTGGTCTGAGGATTGCCCGGCATGAAGTGGAGCGGTTCCGCAGCGCGGAACTGGTTGTTGTCTCCTCATCTCTATTCAGGTTCCATGACAACCCTGAAGCCGATGTGCACGGACCTCTTATCGGGATCAAATCCTGAGCGGTATGCGCATCTGAAAGTGTCAGGATCGAAATTCCAGCCACAGCCACGCAGGGATTTCTTGTTGCCTTCTTCAGGACCTGTGGGATTTCGGAGAGGCCCTTCCTTGTAGTAGCCGGTCTCGTACCAGTCTGAACACCATTCCCAGACGTTGCCTGCCATGTCCAGGATGCCGAATGGGCTTACGTCTGTTTGCTTCGAAGCCACTTGAGCGTATGTGCCATTCGCGGTGCCTGACTGCGTTCCGTTGTAATCGTTTCCCCATGGGTAACGGCGTTCGGCAAAACCTTTCGCCGCCTTTTCCCACTCCGCTTCGGTCGGAAGACGATAGGTGTGCCTGGTTTTATCCGACATCCATTCACAGAAGCTGACAGCCTCCTGCCAACTGATCCAGGCAACGGGATACTTGTCTGTCTTGCCCCATTTTTCTGTGTACCAATCATCCAATTGCCGGGCCTTCGGGTTGTCCTTGAGGAATAGTTTGTACTGCCCAATCGTGATTTCCGTCTGCGAAATATAGAAGCCATCCACGTGAACCCACCGCTGAGGAGTTTCGTTGCGCCGTCCCTTCGTCAATGGGCTTCCCATTGGGAACTCGCCCGGAGGTATGTACAGCAGCTCGAGGCCGAAGGGACCCAGCTGTCTCGCTTCGGGCAATCTCGTGAAGTGTTTCCTGCGAGTACGTTTTGCAGAGGGCTTTCGCAAGTTTCGAAAATCGTAAACCAGCGTCCTGCCCCGGTCCAGGATTTCGATCACCTTACTGCCCCGCACGGAACGCATGTGGGGCGAATCGAAAAGCATATTGCGATCGAGCCGGATGGGGTGGCCGTCTTCAAAGGCCGCCATCATTTGCCAACGAGTACCGACTCTTCGATTGACCATCCTGATCTGTCGGCCATCGGGCATCTTCCAGGTTAACAGGCCATCCTCGAACTTGGCTTCCAACTTCTTCAGAGCCGTCCTTAATGCCGCCTCATCGTTGTCGCCACGATTTTCGAGCATGAAGAGATGGCAGCCATCGGTGAGGTCAACCTGCCCGACGATAGCACGATCGTCTCCGCCAACGGTGATCGTTTCACTGGTTACTTTCTTCAAGCCACCGTGCCATCCGACGTCGCCGAAGGTGGCCAGAACGTTTCCGATCTGCAGGATGTTCCTTCCGTCTCTGTACGTCCCGGTAATGACCTTTCCCGGTGCTGAAGTAAAACTGATCGTCCAGTAACACCCATCGTAGTAACTGCCTGCGCCCTGCGCTGAGGCCATTGTTCCGTAAGGTGTCACCCAGATGCTGATCGGGATGCGCAGCTTTTCGGGGCCTGTCGTCGCTACTTCCGTCATCAGGTAGGAGCCGCGCTTATCCGGATTCTTGACGAGCCACGTCGCTCCTTCGGGAGGGACGTACCTGCTGTCAAAGATATGAACCAGAAAACTGCCGCCAGTGTATTTTGCCCCTTCTGCATCGTCACCGAACCAGAGCCGCGCCAGCTCAAAGAAAGCGTTCTGCCGATTGTTCTTTTGCGAGGCCTGGCCCCTTGTGAACGGTACACCCCGCCAGTGATTGAGACACTGATTGGCGAATTCATAGGCCAGAATGTCGAGATGCATCTTCGCTGCTTCGCCGACTGATTTATCAGGAGCAAAGTCGCTCAGGCAGGTAAGCGCCTTGGCAGTCACGACTGCGTACCTGGGTGAATGGAACTCGCTCCAGCCCCATTTGGCACGGTCGCCGAGGAACTCTTCCAGCAACTGCTGGTGGAACTTCCGGTTTCGCTCCATGACAACATCAAAGAGATAGGCGGCAACGAGAATATTTAGCGAATGGTTTTCCGTGTACTCAGACGGCCACTCGTACTCAGTGTCCGCATTTCTGTTTCGGTCCGGGTTGGGGACTTTCCACTCCCCGAACATTCGCTGGAGGTGTGCTTTGGATTTCTCAGAGAGCTTTTTGCTTTTTCGGAACGTCAGATAAGTGCGCAACAGATCGGTAACCTGCACATCGGTGTCTGCTACCAGTCCCTGCCACAGTGATACCCACGCTACTTCCGAGAAATACTGATTGGCTTCTTCCAGCCGGACTCCCTCTGCGAGGCAGGCGTGGGCAACGCTCCATCGCTCGACATCCACCCAGGTCGTTGGGTTTGGCCCCTGCTTCAATGGTCGTTTGGCAATGTTCCGGAGACTTTCTTTCTTACGCTTCTCGAACGACTTCCGGTACGAATGTGCAGGCTCGGAGAAAACCGTTTCAAATGGAAGTGAAGACCCGGCCAGGACAATGATGGTGTAGAGCAACCATCCTGGCATCGCGCCGCACCCATTGGGAGAACGGCCGGAATGAATACGTTTTTTCTTCGTCATCAACTGGAACCCCTGAAATCTGCAGCAGACGCAAAACTCCGCCCGATTCATTGCCACTGTCTGGCCTTTAGGCTTGGATGTGGACTGAAAGGCGTAATGAAAGGGAAGTTACTATGAATGTCAGAAGTGTTGAACAGAGAGACTTTGAGACGATTGTCGAAATCTATAACCACTACGTGCAGACAGCTGTTATTACATTCGAGGAAGAATCGATCAGCGTCCTTGCATATTGAAAATCGCTCAGCCGCCTGGCGCACATGAAGCGCAGAAACGGCACGTAACTCAGTGCCTGTGTGTCTTCTCGGCAGGCATTCATGGACTCGCTGACACCGGCAACCTCGAGATCGATACGCTTCAGCCGCTTGTGTTGTGCGTCAGGTCGAATGTGAAATGGATACGATGAAGCCATAAGTGCTCTTTCCGTTGGCCGCAATTATACCTTAACCGAGTCTGAGATTTGACCCAGCCTCGTAGCAGCATTGGCCTGCTGTGGCCATAGGCTGCCAGCCTGTGAGCCAGGATAAATTAATGCGAGCTCACAGGCTGGCATCCCGTGGCTACGACCGCGGATGCGCTTCAGCCAGGGCCTCCCGCTTTACTTCTTCTTGAACGCCCTGTCCTTCGAGTTCCCACCCGATTGAATGAACGCCACGAGATCGAGGATCTCCTCCTTCGTCAAAGTCACCAGAAGACCTGTCGGCATCTGTGAGACTTCCAATGGCTTTTTGCCCTGGATGGTGTCCTTCTTCAGCTTCACGATCTTTTTCGTGTCAAGAAGACTCGCGGCCAGGTGCAGGAATTTGCCGTCTTCTTTGAGGACGGTGCCGACAAAAGTCTCATCATCCTCCGTGAGGAAAGTGAAGGCTTTGAACTGCTCGTTGATTTCGGTCGACGGATCAATGATCTGCTCGAGCAGTTTCTTCCCCTGATATTTCTTGCTGACTTCGGTGAGGTCCGGGCCGAGTTGTTTGCCGCTGCCGGCAACTTTGTGGCACTTGTTGCACCCGACAGCGTTGAACATGCGTTGCCCGGTTTTGAAATCCCGGCCCGTGAGTGGAATGTCGATTTCCGGTGAGAGATCTTTCACCTTCCACATCTTCACAAACTTGCGGGATGCCTTTTTCGGCGAGTCATCGCTGGCAGCGATCATTACCTGGGACCGGGTGGAAGCATCTACTGATTTGACGACTCGCAGGATGCCGTTCATCAGGCGGTAATGGCCGGGGAACGTACAGACGAATACATAATCGCCGGGCTCTGTCGGAGCGAGGAACTGCAGGTCTTCACTGGCACCAGGAAGAAGCAGTGAGGTGGCATACATGATGCTCGGTGTATCAGGGATGTAGCCCTTCTTTTCCGCAGCAGGTCCCTGCATCCTGTCCGCCGCTTCACCGACTTCAGTCAGTGTGCCGGGTTTGATGACGACGAGGTTGTGCGGCATGGCGTCGATGTTTTCGAAGGTGATAACGACGGGCTGGCCGGCCGCGACAGTCAGCCGTTTGGTGTCGTAGATCATCTGGTGTGGGACGGGGCGGACGACGAATCGGCGCACGGCCTGATTCAGCAGCTTCGTCATGTATGGCTCTCCGTCCGGGATGGCCTTCGCCAATTCGTGACCGAGATTGACTGCGGCGTTAATGCTCGCGGTGTTTCGGTCGAGCCCCTGCTTGGATTCGAGGAGTTTGATGATGCCCTCGAGGGCCGGCTTGATCGCATCCTTGGGCCATGTCTCCTTCGGCAACCTGGAGATGGCTGCTGCCGCGGCCGGTACCTGATTGCCAGCCTGAATCAGCCTGGCGAACTCCCGGAACTTCTCAGCTTCCTGGCCGGGCAGTTCCGCGATAGCGATCAGGATTTCGCCCCTCAAGCTCATGCCGCCTTCCGTGCGAAGGTATTCCTTCGCAATGACGGACCGCTTCATCTTCGGGCCCTTCCAATAGACCTGCAGGAAGTCTCCACCGCCGGAGTCAAACATGGTCACGAGCAGCCTGTGCGCGCCCGAGCTCAGGCGAATGGTGCCTTCTTTTTCTACAGGGCCATGCCGGCCACCGTTGTTAATCAGCAGTTTGTCATCGAGATAGAGCATCGAGCCGTCATCGGACTTGATATAGAACGTGTACGTGCCGGAGACAGGCGCAATGATTGCCCCGCTGAAACGCAATCCGAACGCTCCTTTGTTTTTCAACACGGGCGTGGTGAGGTCAATGGCATCGGCGATGCCGCTTGCCGTGGGCTTCATTTTCTCGACCACTTCTCGCTTAGCGGAACGCGGATACCGCGCGTAGTAGTCAACCGCGATGCCCGGTTTTCCGACCGCGCCATCTTCTTCCCCTTCGGGGGCGAGCGCCTTGGGCAATTTTGCCATGAGCGGTTTCAGCAGCGCATATGCTGCCGACTGAAGTTTCTGATCGACCTGTGGTAATGCGCCAAGGAAATCCCGGACACGTTCACCATCTTTGGATGCCTCTGCCCACGCAGCATCGGGTGAGCCTTCGGCCTTCATCCATGAAGCGTAACCAAGCGAGCGCATGCCGGATGTCCTGGATTGGGTGGACATCTTTTTCAGCAGCGAGAGCTGTTTCCTGAGGATATCTGCAGTCTGGCCGCTGAAGAGCTTTCCGAGCGATTCGAGCGCCTCCGATGCATCAGGAATGCTGCCTGAATCAAGCGCATCGAGCGTTTCAATCAACAGGGCTGCGGAATCCTTGTTGTCCATTTTGGCCAGGGCTTCGAGCGATTCCTTCCTGACATCCATGGGCACGCCACTCCGGGTGAGAAGCGCATTGTAGACGCCGCGATTGCGCGGCATCTTCAACAGTTGTGCGGTCGAAACATTTTTGAGAATAAACTGGGCCGCAGCCGGGCTTGATGCGGTGAGCTTGCCTTCAGCGGCCGCGGGCTTCCACCATTGCTCGAGCTGCAGCATGGTCTGCTTGAATGTGAAATCGATGTAGTAGTCGGTGGGTTTGGCCAGAGATGCGATGGCGACTTCAGCCGCTCTGTAATTACGAAAAAAGCTGGCCGCACGAACCGCCTCGATGCGCACTCGAGGATGCTCATCGACGGCCTGGACTTTCAGGAGAGCGATAGGGTCTTTCACCTGGTCACGCCAGTGGCACAGAACGCGAGTGGCGGCCGCACGGGCGTGAAAGTCTGGCGAGCGAAGCATCCGCGCAAGCAGCGCCTCATCAATGACATTAAAGCTCTGATGCAGCCACAGACCTTCCATCATGTGGTGCTCGTACGCGGCATCGTTTTTATCCAGACCGGCGATCCACTTCTTTGCAGCAGGTATTACTTTGCTGACGTCACGGCCGCTGAGCTCGCTGCGGGTGCGCTGCAGGACGCGCAGCTCTCTTTCCTTGAGCAGTTCGAGCAGGCTGGCGATCGATTCACCGGCAATCTTCTTTGGAGTGACCAGCGGGCGGCCTTCATAAGTCACACGGTAGATGCGGCCGTGTTTCTTATCGCGATTGGGGTCGCGCAGATTGTGCTGCATGTGCCCGATGAGCGGATTTTGCCAGTCCGTGAAATAGAGCGCGCCATCCGGGCCGGTCTCGAGGTCCACCGGACGAAAACTTCTGTCATCGGAATAGAGGATCTCTTTGACTTCCTCCCCGCGAAAACCGGATTCGTCATCGTGCACCTTGAACTGAAAGATGCCCTGAAATCCGATGACGTTCGCAATGAGAAAGTTATCCATGTGCTCATCAGGAAAGTGACGGCTGGAAAGAACCTCTGTTGCCGGGCACGGCCTTGAACGGCGGTTCAGCCACTGCTTAGGCCCCCGCACACGCTTGCCGAAGTCCAGGTGCCCGGTCATCGGTGTGGCCCAGTAATGCTTGCTGCCCGTGCCATCGGACATGAAGCTCTGCCCCCAGTAATCGAACGCATGGCCGTGCGGATTAGGCCAACTGTGGCGCACCCATACTTCCATCTTCTGCGTGCGGATTTCATACCGGTAACCGCCGCCGTTGCTGGTGCGGATTCGCCCGAAGTATGGCGTCTCTATCTGGGTCATGTTGAAGATGCCTTCGTTGAAGTAGAGCCCGCCGCCCGGGTCCATCGCGAAGCTGTTCGATGAGTGGTGCGTGTCCGCAGAGTCGATGCCGCCGACCACACGCTGCCGATAGTCGGCCTTGCCGTCGCCGTCGGTATCCTTCATGAACAGGAGCTCCGGCTGCTGCATGACGTAGACCCCGCCGTTCCAGAATTCGAAGCCGGTTGGGCAGTGGATGTCATCGGCGAAGGCAACCATTCTGTCTGCTTGTCCATCACCGCTCGTATCCTCGAACATGAGGAGTTTGTCATTCATCGGGTCTTTGGGTTTCCAGTGTGGATAAGTCGGCCAGGCAGCCACAAAGAGGCGTCCGGCCGTGTCGAAGGCCATCTGCACTGGATTGACGAGCTCCGGGTACATCGCCTCGTCCGCGAAAAGATTCACCTTCATGCCTTCATGGACGTGCATTTTCTTAATGGCCTCTTCGCCGCTCAAGAACTTGTATGAGCCGTCCGGATTGGGCCCTTTCCGATTCGAAGCAATGTCAATGAACGCGGGCGTGTTGCTGTCATCGATTTTGATGTCGCCTTTCCCCTGGGCAATCGACCAGATGCGCTTGTCACGGTTAGCAGTCATCGCATCGAGGATCTGCAACTCCCGCTGCATGACATCGAAATTCCTGTGAAGCTTTGACCGCCCCCCGTATATGGAAAACCCGTCAACTGTGCGATAGCGATGCCAGTAGTAAAAGTTTTTGTCTTTGACCGACGAGCGGATCTTTTCGAGGTGGTTGCCGTCAAGCTTTATCTCGGGTGCCGGGAATAAGGCCCTATCGATCATGTCAGCGACCTGCTGGTTTCCATACTCGTTGAGGTGGATGCCGTTGATGGTGAATCGCCTGTTCGATGACTTGTAGGCTTCCCGCGTTTTGTGGAAGAGGTCCACATAGGGGGCCTTCGCCGCGGCAGCAACTTCGGCGATAGCCTTCGTGTAAAGTGCAAGCCTTTCATTAGCCTCCTTGCCGTCCGGCAGGTTGGGGCTTTTGTGATCTTCGAACGCAATGGGTGAAGCGAGGACGATGCGGGGAGCACCTTTGCCGTTGTAGTTTTGCCCCTGGAGGTGTTTGATCTGTGCTTCGTATTCGCCTTTGAACGCATTCAGTTGTTCTTCGCCTTTCCACGATTCGTTGTACCCGAAAAACATGAAAACCACGGAAGCCTTGTTGAGCTTGAGGTGGTCATCGGGTGACCCAAAATTCGATGAGCGTGCACGGGATGCAAGCTCGTCGCCATTGAAACCCATGTTGCGGAAGCTGAGCTCGAGGGCGGGAAAACGGCTCTGGATAAGCGTCTCGAGCCAGCCATCGTGCTGCATGCGTTCGGCGAGCGCGTTGCCGATTAGGCAGATGGAATCACCCTTCTCGAGTTTCAGGGCCTGGGCCTGGGCGAGCGGCGCCGCAAGCATGAGAGAGATGACGAGGTGCTTCATGAGAGACTCCTGGAAAATGTTTCTCTGATTTTGGGAGCGACAAGATAACCAGGAAACCCGAGTTTGCCTGCCACCAGGACGGAGTGTGGTCTCATCCTGTAATGCCTGCCACTGCAGACCTGTTCGCCGACCAAGATTGAATGCAAAGCCTGTGGCGGATGCTCCTCACTTGCGATTGTATCTCCCCTGTTTCGTCTTGTAGGCTACCGGTGTCTGTAAGAGCCAGTCTTCATTGAAAGCCAGGGAGAAATATCCATTGAGACGAGCAGTCGCAGCTCTCATATTGCTTTCCATCACGGTATCGGATTCCACTGGAGAGGAATCGGAAGAATTTCCTGCACAACTCAGCCAGAGCGAGTTTCCCCGCTGGCTCAAGGAGCATGTCCAAGGGCTTGAATGGAAACAGCGCAAGTTTCAGCCAAGGCTGACCCGCGGCGTCCTGGAGGGCAGCCTCAAGCTCGGGCAGATCTTCCTCGTCAACAATCAGAAACCGGATGGCAACTTCAACTATCAATATGATTTCTTGAAGAAGAAGTTGAGCACTTCTGACAACCAGATTCGACAGGCCGGCGCATTGTGGGGTCTGTCTCTGATTCTCCGAAATGAACCGAATGCCGAACTGCTGCAGGCGGTGAAGAAAGGTCTGACGTTCTTTCTTTCACGCACGACCAAGGGCGATCACAGCGGACGCCTCATCATCAGCTATCCCGGCGCTAAAGAATGTTCGACCGGCACGGTCGCACTGGTCTCCCTGAGCATCATCGAGGTGCTGCGCGCCAATCGTTCGGGCCACATCAAACTCGATCCTGGTTTCCGTACGGAAATACAGAAGACGCTCTGGGGATTCATTCAACATCTGGTTTCGATGCAGATGTCAAACCTTCATTTTTCCAAGTCGATGCGTCTGGACACCAAAGAAAAGAGCGCTGGATTCAGCGCTTATTTCGACGGCGAAGTCATCCTGTGTCTGGTGCGAGCGGCCAGGTATGTGGGCTTCAGTTTTCTCGTATCCACTTTGGATAAGACAATTCCCGTCCTTGCCAAACACTACACCGTTGACAAGTGGCGTCACGTCCATGATTCCAATGAAACAAAAGGATTTTTTCAGTGGAGCTGCCTTGCATTCTGGGAATACCAGCGGGCCCGTTGGAAGCACTCGGATCTGTGCCGGGATTACGTTCTCGCCATGGCCTGGTGGATGATCCACACCCACCGAACTCTCAGCCGTAAGCGCAATACTGCATACGTTTTTGAGGGCATCATTCCTGCTTACCTGATTGCAGAAAAACGGAAGGATGCCAGGGCGATGAATGAGCTCGACTACACGATCGACCGAGGTCTCTACAAGCTGACTTCGTGGCAGGTGGGCGGCCCGCTGCAATCAAAAAACACTTTCCTGTCCAGAAACATAACCACCGATGAACTGGCAGTGGGCGGCATCATGAATCACAAGGAAGAAGCTCCCTTGCGTATCGATGTAACCCAGCATCAGATGCATGCGGTGATTCTGGCTCTCAACTATGTCCATAGAAAGTAATCATCTTGAAGTGGGTCACCCGAAGAACATCCATTGCTTTACTCATTGTCCTCTTCTGCCCGGGATGCTCCCCATCAAAAGTTGAGCGAGTGCCGCTCGTGATTTCCCGTCATTCTCCACCTGCCACCGACAAAGTGCTTGCGCACGCGTTTTATCCCTACACGGGGCGTGCAAAACGTGGGGTGGATACGTCCACGCTAAACGGGAAAGTCATGTGCGGTTATCAGGGATGGTTTTCGACGAAAACCGACGGCTCCGGCAGGGGATGGTTTCATTGGGGCAGAGGAGGAGAATTCGGGCCGGGTAAATGCACTGTCGAGCTTTGGCCCGATATGACCGAATGCGGTGCTGACGAGCGATTCCCTACAGGTTTCAATGATCCAGATGGCGGCGCCGCTGAAGTCTTCAGCTCCTACAAACGGGAAACGGTGCTCCGGCATTTCAAATGGATGCACGACTACGGAATCGATGGAGCGTTTGTGCAGCGTTTCGTCGGCTCGATTAGTAATCGTCAAATTTCGCTCAATTTTACTCAGACGGTCCTGAATCACTGCCGAGAAGGCGCGAACAATTACGGCCGTGCTTACGCAGTCATGTACGACCTTTCGGGACAGAAAGGCGATGTCGATGATCGATTGATTACCGATTGGAAACGATTAGTAGATCGTGCGCACATAACGCGAGACAAAAAAGACAAAGCCTATCTGCATCACAACGGCAGACCGGTTGTCGCCGTCTGGGGAATCGGATTCGGCGACAATCGGAAATACACACTCGATGACTGTGAACGCATCGTTGATTTCCTGAAGGACGATCCCCGCTACGGCGGGAACACTGTCATGCTGGGAGTACCCAGTTGGTGGCGAGAACTGAAGCGTGACGCGGTCAGCGATCCAGGATTGCACAAGATCCTTCTGAAGGCAGACATCATCAGCCCTTGGGCAGTAGGCAGGTTCGGCCCTGCTGGTGTGAAACGTCATTGGGAAGAGGTAATTGTGCCGGACATCGCCTGGTGCAAGAAAAACAAAAAAGACTATCTGCCGGTTGTCTTTCCCGGCTTCAGTTGGTCAAACCTGAAAGAGGGAGCAAAATTCGACCACATCCCTCGCCAGGGCGGCCGTTTTCTCTGGTCTCAGTTTGCGCAGGCAAAGAAGGCAGGAGCAAAGATGGTGTATCAGGCCATGTTCGATGAAGTCGACGAAGCCACGGCCATTTTCAAGTGCACCAATAATCCTCCGGTGAGCGACAAGAACAGATTTCTGACATATGAAGGCCTGCCAAGCGACCACTATCTGAAGCTTGTCGGCAAAGCTGCCGAAATGATTAGTGGCAAGATTCCTTTCATAGAAGAACTGCCGAAACTTAATCCCTGAAACCTGCAACTGAGATGAAAACAGCCAAATTATTGGGCAACGGCCAAGTCGGTATCGTCGAAACAGAACGTCCCACCAGCGATGACGAAACCGTTCTAATCCAGGTAAAGGCAACAGGGCTTTGCGGCAGCGAATTGCATGGAGTCAAGGGCCCACCTGTTGAACGTGAAGGTTTCTATAACGGTGGCCACGAAGTCGCAGGCATTATCCAGGAGGCACCTTCCCATTCAGAATACGAGCCAGGGATGCGCGTCGGAGCGAGAGTCGTCCAGGGCTGCGGCAACTGCGATTTCTGCGATCAAGGCTACGAGACCGCTTGCAGGTCACTTACGCTTTACGGTCAGAACGGGCATGCCGAGTATTTCAGACTCGGCATCCGTGGAATCCAGCCACTGCCGGATGATGTGGATTGGCCGGCCGGAGTCCTTCTCAGCGGGGACGGCCTTGGAGTGCCTGTGCGAGCCGCTCTTCGCCTTGGTGACACTGCTGGCAAAAAAGTAGTTGTTCTCGGTCTTGGCCCTGTTGGCCTCAGCAGTGTCGTCGTGCAGGTCTCTCGTGGGGCCGAGGTCATGGGAATCGACCTGATCGATTTCAGAACGAGATTCGCTGAAGAGCTGGGGGCGGCACGCGGCGTGAATTCAGAAAATGAGGACGCGAAAGAAGCCGTACTTGAATGGACGGCCGGACAGGGCGCAGACATCGTGATTCTCGCAGTAGGCAACAGCGCGGCCTACATGCAGGCAATCGACCTTGTGCGCCAGCAGGGCACCCTTTACCAAGTCGGAGAACTCAGCAAATTGACATTCAATCCTTCCGAGACCTTTCTCAGAAAGGAAATCACTATCAAAGGCTCCTGGTATTACACCAGCGAGGATTGGAAAGAGATGCTCGCCTTGCACGAACGAGGCGTCCCTTATGACAGACTCATCACCCACGTTTTCCCGTTTGGAAAGGTGCAGGAAGCCTTTGCTGTGTTCATTTCAGGGGAGTCAGGAAAAGTAATCTTGACTTACGATTAGCAGTCATTGTCGAAGCAGGTGGTGGGGTAACGGCTTTATTTAGCCGGGGCTGGCCTCCTCATCCGCTCAAAGAGCCCGCCTAATAAAGGCGTTACTCCAACTCCTTTTGCGCGGACAGAAACGAAACTCATTGTGGTTGGAAGAAGCCTGCACTACAGATCTGACAGATCCATGAAATATCACCTTTCACGATTACTATGTTTCTTGCCGATCCCAGCCTTTGCTTTTCTTGGTAATTTATCTGCAAAGGACGCGGTGCCGGATCTCACGCAAGGCGGTAAACCCGACAAGAAGCACGACTGGAATCTCGGCCCGACAGGTGCCCGTGGCTGGATCTGGGGCAGAAGCCTTGAAACAACGCACGCCCGCCAGGTTCTGATCACGAAGGTCGACAAGGGCGCACCGGCCGATGGAAAGCTCTTCCCCGGAGACGTCATTCTCGGGGCCGGCAATCATCCATTTGATGGCGATGCCCGAAGACAATTCGGCAATGCAATTACGCGCGCTGAAGCAAAGGATGGCACGTTACCACTAATCATATGGCGCAGAGGCGAGCAAAAGGACATCGCTCTGCGGTTGCCTGCATTAGGCGCATACGCGGATTCCGCTCCCTTCAGTTGCATTAAATCTCAGAGGATTCTTGACGCTGGATGCCGGCACATCGCGAAGAAACTCAAGGGCGGCATTGATGGAAAGATGAATGTACTTGCACTGCTCGCTTCCGGGAAGCCGGAATACAAATCAATGGTAAAAGATTATGCCCGGAAGCATGGACCCAAAGATCTGAAGCTGAAACTCAGCCAGAAAAGCGGCATGGCCTCATGGCCCTGGGGGTACACCAATCTGTTCCTGACCGAATACTACCTGGCAACTGGAGACGACTATGTTCTGCCGGCAATCCGTGAGTATTCAATGAAGCTGGCACAGGGCCAGAGCCTGGTTGGCAGTTGGGGACACGGCATGGCATGGCCGGACCTTAATGGTGACAAATTGCATGGAAGTCTCGGCGGTTACGGCGCGCTCAACCAGGCGGGTCTTATTTGTCATCTGTCGCTGGTACTGGCCGCCAAATGCGGCATCGAAGACGACGAGGTCACCCAGGCTATCGCAAGAGCAAACCGGTTCTTTGGGTTTTACATCGGCAAGGGCGCCATCCCTTACGGTGACCATCGACCAGGCTGGCGAGTTCACGATGACAATGGAAAGAACTCAGTCGCTGCCGTCATATTCGATCTGCAGGGCAACCGGGAGGGAACAAGGTTCTTTTCTAAGATGACCGTTGCCTCACATGGCGAGCGAGAACGCGGACACACGGGGAACTACTTCAGTTTCCTATGGGGCGCACTTGGCGCTGCCAGGGCCGGTGATGATGCGGCTGCTGCGTTTCTTAAGGAATTACGCTGGTTTTATGACCTGCAGCGAAAATGGGACGGGAGTTTCCCATATCAGGGCGGGGCAGGCATGAGCGGCTCTGAACACAAATATGGAAACTGGGACTGCACCGGGTCAATTGTGTTGGGATTGTGCCTTCCCCTTCGGAAGCTCTACATCACCGGCAAAGGGATTGATGAGGAGAACCGGCTTGAGGGGCAGGCCCTTGTTGATGTTGTGGAAGCTGGGCGAGATTTCAGCTCCTGGGATCTGGGCATCAGCAACTACAAAGAGAAGAGCCATGAAGCACTCCTTAAGGATTTGGGCAGTTGGTCTCCCGCGGTCCGACACCGGGCGGCATCTGCCCTTGTATCCAAGGAAGGCGACCACATGCCTTCCTTGCTGACTTTGCTCAAAGGGCAGTCTACAACGGGCCGGTATGGTGCCTGCGAAGCCCTCGGCATGATGAAAGCCAAATCATCGGAAGCTGTGCCTGCGCTGACTGAAACGCTTCTGAAAGGGGATCTGTGGCTCCGCATTCAGGCCGCGTACGCACTCTCGCATATAGGCGAACCGGCAAGGGAAGCTGCGCCTTTGATGTTGAAACTAGCTCTCAAAGAAGATGAGGAAGATCCGAGAGAGTTTTTTCAGAGGTACCTGTGCTTCTGCCTGTTTTATCCGGGTGGGGCTCTGCGAATGCGTGGTCTCCTTGCTGGTAATTTAAACGGAATTGATCGGCCGCTCCTTTACAGCGCGGTCAGAAAACTGCTGCAGAATGACGACGGGCGTGCACGGGGTGCAGTCAGCACGATCTATAAACACCTGACATTTGATGAAATCCGACCGCTTCTGCCTGCCATCCACCAGGCCATCAAAGTGCCTGCCCCAAGTGGCGTCATGTTTGCCAGCGGTATTCGAATGAGGGGACTCGCGCTACTGGCAAAATTCAATGTCAAGGAGGGAATGGAGCTTTGTATAGATTCGATGGCCATCCACAAATGGGGAAAGCGCCACCGAATAACTGAATGCCTGAAGATTCTCGGCAGCTACGGTGGCGCGGCAAAACCGGTGTTGCCGAAACTCCGAGAGCTGGACTCGAAGCTGAATGCTCACTGGGAGGCGAAGGGATTGAAGCCGCAGATCGATCAACTTAGAAAATTGATCAGCGATATTGAAAAAGACCAGAATCCGAAAGAACTGCGCAGTATCAAGTTCAACTGATGCGAGAATTCTGTCACTGTGTCGAATGTCAAGAAAGGGAACCACGGATGAGAGGGTCACGGATGGAAGACACGATTCTGGTGACTCGCTCATCCGCGGTTCATTCATTTGAAGAAGATGAATTCCGCGCTGAGTCATGAAGTGACAGCCACAGACTCTCATTCACAGAATTCACTACTGAATCTTGCTTGTCTCAACGCTCTCGGAGGCATGGCGGCCGGCTGGTTCTTTTTCGTGTTTCGTCAGGGACGGATCCACCTTTATCAGGGCGTAGGAAAAAACGAGTACTTCGAGCCGGAAGGTGGGCTTGATTATCTGGGCTGGGGAACATTGCTCTGGATAGCATCGGGGGCCTTGGTCGGGCTGGCACTCTTCTTCCTCTGCGGCCTGCTCAACGCAAAGTCGAGAGAGGTAGATTTCAGGAACGGGTTGGATCCAGGCAAGTGGCTCTGGATTCCGCCTTCAACGCTCGTCCTGCATCCACTCCTTGGGCTTGCCGGCGCAGTTCCGACGCTGATACCAGTGTTCCACTCCATTCTGGTCCTGGGGTGTATCGTAGCCATAGTTGGAAGCTGCCTGAGCTTCAACGTGTTGTCCAGGCTTAACAGAACAGCCCTCTGCTGGACAGCCCTGGCAGCACTAGTGCTTTGCCATTTTCTGGTGTGCGCCAACCTGAATATCCGACAGTTCCGCGCACAGAATCTTGGCTATTACGATTCGGGCCAGATTGCCGAAGGTTTTCATCACACCTTGAACGGCAAATTTATGATGACCTATAACCAGCCACATAAGTCAGAGCCCGGGCCTGGGACGAATCTTGACCACATTTTTGTCACGCGGATCTGTGTTCTTTTTCCCCTCTACTGTCTCTTTCCAAAACATGAGACAATTATTGTTTTTAATGCGCTTGTTTTGTCACTCGGCGCCATACCAGCTTTTCTGATCGCGAGAAGACTCTTGGACTCGCACAGTTGCGCATTAGTTTTCGGATTAGCGTACCTGCTTTATCCGCCGTTGATGTTTCTGGAGTTTCGTTCAGGCTGGGGGCCATCGGAAGAAGGCCAACTGGTTCCTCTGCTTCTGGCTGCCGGGTATTGTCTGACTGCTGGGCGGCCCTGGCTCGCAATCGTCTGGGCTGTCTTGACGATGTGTGTAAAAGAAAATGCTGCGGTGACGATTACTATGTTTGGTATTTTCATGGCTGTGTTTTCTCCGCACAGAAAACACGGCGTAGGATTGGCTGCCGGGGCTGCACTCTATTTTATCATCGGCACAAAACTCATCTTGCCGATGATTGACGAACATGCCTATAAAGGAGTGATGGGTGTGTTCAGTCATCTTGGGCAGGGCTACCTCGGTATAGCGTGGCGGACGATTACCGATCCGATTTACGTATTAGGCATCCTGCTGGCCTACAGCAATTTCTCCTTGTTGCTGCACCTGCTTGTGCCGCTCGGCGCGGCGGCGGCCATCAGCCCATCTCGCATACTTATTTTAGCTCCGGCGTTTCTGTTCTTGATGCTGAGCGGAAGCCCATACCACCATTCCATCCTCTATTGGAATCATGCCATACTGATTCCAGTCGTCTTCTATGCTGGAATCCACGGTCTGAATAATGCCAGAGCCAAACTTAATGAATGGTGGACATGGACAGACGATTCCCGCGCGGCATTAATGGCAGCAGTGTTTGCATGCTCGGTTCTCTCATTCTCAATTTTCTTTCTGCCAATGATGTCGGCGGCAACATTTGAGGTTAGGCCGCGCCATCGAATAATCAGGAACATCCAGAATCTGATTCCTGTCGAAAGCAGCGTGTTCGCGACCTACCGTGCGGCTGGCCATTTCACCAACTACGGCCGATTGGAAATGTCCTGGCGCTATCTACCGGGTGAGCAGGACTACCTTGTGTTTGATGCGATGGACCGGTGGGCCAGATACGAAAGAACGCTCGAAGCGCGAGATGTTGCGCTGAAGGACGAATCCTACGGCCTCGTAATGCGCAAGGGCCGCTTCCTGGTTTTTAAGAAAGGCGCGCCAAGAGACTACATATGGGACAATATTCTGCTTGACGGCATCCCGGCTGTTCAATTCAAGTCGGGGCAGATTCAACAGAACGGAGCTGAGCTGATTGGTTGGAACGTATTGCCAGGCAAATCCAATGCAACAGTACGAATCGAGTCATTCTGGAGGTGTCACCAGCCATTGAACAAGGAGTACGAGGTGGTCGTGTTCTTTAGACTGCCCGATGGCTCTGAAATGTCCTCGCGCCACCTGATGGCCGGCTGGATTTACCCCACAACTATTTGGAGGCCTGGGGACATTGTGCGGGACACAACTGAGATTGCCTTTAGCGGTCCAGTGCCTGCTGATTTCAAGGTAGCGATATCGCTTGAAGATTATTCGCTGCTATTTAATCGGTGAGGTGCGCAGGTCTGTAACTTGCCACGCAACGTTCATTCAAAGGCCGCCTGAACTTGCTCCCGCAACTTCTTCAGGCCCGTTTCCAGGACGTGGCTTGCCTCCTGCTCCCAATAGCTCTCATTGAATAGCTCCAGCGAGAGCATACCTCGGTAGCCGATTTTGTGGAGCGTCTGAAAGATCTCGGCAAGCGGGGCGATTCCGTCGCCGGGATACACTCGGTCAGCATCTGCAATCGTTTCCCTTGGTGGATCTGCGGGATAGTCGTTCACATGAAACAGTCCGAAAGTTTCCGCGCCGGCAAGACGCAGGGAGGTATGGCTGCCGCCTCCTTTATAGATGTGGTAAACGTCTGCGAGAATGCAGGCATCCGGATGTTCAGCCTCGGATGCGATGTACAGGGCTTCGCCAAATCGATAGAGGCTTTTCGAAAATCCCCAGAATTCCAGCATGGGTACAACGCCGTAATCCTGCGCGACATCCAAGAGCGCGCGGTAACGTTCGGCGGCCCGATCAAGATTCAGTCCAGGTTTGTCCTGGTAGCCCATGGGAGCTGCGGCGAGACGCTCTGCGCCAATTTTTTGCGACATGTCCAGATTGCGTCTGGCCTCTTCGATGCCGGCAGCGCGCTCTTCATCGTCCTCCACCGACCATTTGGGAAAGCCGATGACGTTGGGCACTTTCAGTCCCGCATCGGCGATTCTCTTTCCAAGGTCTTCGAGTGAACCGCCGGAATCTGTGAAGGCGTCGAGCTCGTTTATCCAGGGCTCGATGCCCTTGTATCCCGCTTCGGCGGCCAACTCGATGACTTTTTCAATGCCTAATTCCTGGCCTCTGATGGTGCTGGAGTTGAGGCTGTATTCGAAGGGTTCTGATGGTGAGCTCATGGTGTCTCCTATGGTCTATTTAATAGTCAATTAAGGGCCGACTGTTTATTGCTCGATATGAATACCACGGATGGCGAGGCCACAGATGAAGAATTAGTCCTCGTAGACGGCCTGTATCAGGCCACGCATGTACCCGACGGCGAAGAGGCGGCCAAGCATAGTGTAGCCCTTGGCCTCGCCGTGTTCGCCTTCAATAAGTGGCACGTGGTCGGGACGAGCCGGGCCGTCAAAGCCGATCTCTTTGTAGGCGCGTACCGTTTCAGGCATGTCCGTCTGCCCGCAGTCGTGGAATGTTTCCTGGAACTTTGGGACGCATCCGTTCACGTCTCGGAAGTGTGCATACACGATGTTTTGCCCCAGCGTCCGAATGCAGTCCGGAACGTCTTCGCCCATTTCTGAAAAGCATCCCTGGCAGAGGCAGATGCCGTTAGATTCGCTTTCAACGAGTTCGACGAGCTTCTCGTAGTCTGCCTTTGTACTCATGATCTGGTCGCTGCCACGAAATCTTGACATCGGGGGATCGTCCGGATGCATGGCCAGTTTGACGCCCGATTCTTCAGCTACAGGGACAACTTGCTCCAGGAGATTTCTCAGACGCTCCCAGAGTACCTCCGAAGTTGCACGATTCTCAGGCGGCGCATCTTCCATCATTGAATCGTCGAAAGAGCTCACGAGGGCGCCGCCGCGATCCGGTGTGGTGAAGCTGGTGCGGCTCATGTCGCCGGTCGCCATGAAATTGTAGGTAAGTAAGGGAATATCGAGCTTACCCATGTTTCGAATGAGATTTTGAATATTCTCGATCTCGTCATCCGTGCCATCGAGTCCAAGGACTATCTGCCGCATCGGCACGTGGCCTTCAATGACGGTTAGCTGGAGCCCTGCCGATTCGATCTGCTTTTTCAGGTCGAGAAGTGATTCGTAGTCAGATGATCCCGGGTATCGACCCACGATATCGGTCACGCCGATCTGGGCAGCGAGTCTGAGATGGGATTCAGTAATTGGGGTCAGGACAGATGCGATGCGCATGGGGAACAGTTATCTGGAATCAGGGATCAGGAACCCGGAGTGATGAGCTGAACACTATTTCTTTACGACGGGCACGACTCGCCAGCCACCGGGCGATTCGGTGAATTCTCTCGCACTGAAGCACCAGACTAGAGCCTTTTTACCTTTCAAGTAATCCGGATTGGCCTTGGCCTTTCTATACAGACTGATGCGGGCGGCGGTTGCTCCAGAGCCTCGAACTCCGATGAGTGCTACCGGCGTACCCAGTTCTGACGCGAGCAGGTCAGGCAAACCTGCGCCGGTTGCATGCATGTCCTGGCCAGAATGGAACACGAGCGTGTGGCTGTCCCCCAGCAGAATCACCGGACTCTCATCATGCGGCTCGACGGGAGTATCTGGCTTGGAGGTGATGAACGTAAGCTTCAATGCCTCACCAGGCGCGTCGTTCTGGTCCGAAACCAGGTCGCCGGTGATCATCACTTTTTTGAGGTTCTTCCTGTAGGCACGGCGGTGCATTCTATTCAGCCATTCCTGCCGTAGAAGTTTCTTTGCAGTCTCCTTGGCAGCAATAAGACATCCTGCTCCTGACCAATGTGAGTCGGTCTTGCAGTAGAGGAGGTCTCCAGTCCCTGATCGTTCCTGGAAGACAGGAGTCAGGTCGATGACGTCTACGCCCTTCTTATTGAGAAGCGCAAGGAATGTTGCGTTGGTCGTGTCAAGTCTGCCTTTAGTCTCTATCCCGATTCCTTCGGGATTGATGCTGACCTTTGGCGGTACTGGCAACACGATCAGGTGGATGCCAAGGGCCTTGAGATTTTTGTTGAAATCGAGGATGGCTGGCAGCGGGTCAGCATACTTTGGTTTGGTGGCGCGACTGACTTTAGTCGCGTCTTCTCCCCAGAATTGGCCTATGCCGAGGTGGCGCAGTTCTTTGGTGAGGTAATACCAGCCGCCTCGCCCTTTGATGACAAACTGGTCGCTGGCCTCTGCCCTATTTGCGGTTTTCAGGCAGCGCTGCTGAAACTGGCTGGCTGTGAATTGCTCGGCGGTCAGTGGGCCGAGCAGGAGACTGAGTAAGAGTGCCTGCATTCTGTGAATTAACGTCTTACGGGAATTCTGGGGAGTATAGAGTCTGTGGGTGTGACTTCTCCCCGCAGCGCGGAGATAATTACCACGGATGGCAAAGCCATCCCACGGATGAAGACAGAATAAAAACTTCTTCATCCGTGGGATGGCCTTGCCATCCGTGGTATTTCTATCGTAGCTGCGGTTGCGGCCGAAGGCAGCCTTAGGAATCTTCACGCTGTGCTCGACCAGTAATCAAAGGCAAACTGATTGAATGGCAAAAGGCCTGTCCGATTCAGGAGTATTTAAGTCCGTGGCCCGTGAATGCTGTCACGATTACCTCTTCCGCAGAATTGGATTGGATGTATTCATTTACACCCGCGATCGTTGCTGCGGAGGTGGGCTCGATGTAGTGCCCGACTTGAGCCATCTCTTTTAGCGCAGACAGTGTTTCGGCATCTTCAACGGCAAGGATTGTTCCGTCAGATGACCGCACGGCTGACAGTATCTGTCGCGCGCGAACAGGCTCAGCGATGGCGATGCCTTCAGCTTTTGTATCCTGCTTCTGAATCTCACCGATGTCCTCCGCGCCCGTATGAAATGCGTGAAAGAGCGGCGCGCAGCCGCTGGCCTGGATTCCGATCAGCCGGGGCATTTTTTCGATGACCTGATCGGCCAATAATTCGCGAAATCCGATCTCGCATCCGAGCAGGAGGGTGCCGTTGCCCACCGGGACGATGACCACGTCCGGCGCTCTCCAGCCCAATTGTTCGCAGACTTCAAAGGCGAACGTCTTCGTGCCATGAAAGAAATATGGGTTCCACGAATGGCTTGCGTAGAAATGATATTGCGCCGCTTCCATAGCCGCGTTTGCTGTATCTTCACGAGCGCCGGGAATACGATTCAGCTTAGCGCCGTAAGCTTCGATCTGTTTCAGCTTGGCTGGAGAGGTTGACTCAGGCACAAAGATCTCGCACTCAATGCCGGCGTTTGCGCAATAGGCAGCAACCGCGCATCCCGCGTTGCCGGATGAATCTTCGACCACGTAGTCGACTCCGAGCTCTTTGGCTTTGCTGATGAGAACCGACGCGCCGCGATCTTTGTAAGAGCCGGTGGGGAACAAGTGGTCCTGCTTTACCAGAATCTCAGTTCCCGCGAGCTTGAGAGGCGAGAGGGGTGTGAAACCCTCCTGAAGAGAAACCGAGTTTTCACCTGACCTGATTGGTATGGCCTCCCTGTATCGCCACATGTCGGCAGGTCGGCGTGCGATTTCATCGAAGTCGAACCGCGCCGAACATCTGAGATCCAGGAGCGCCCCGCATTCGCAGCGCCAGCGAATATCGCTCTCGGGATAATGAGCGGGACATTGGGTACAGACGAGATTCATTTCCTCTGCCTCATTAATTCTGGGAGGCCCTGCCTGCGTTTTCGCTTATTCCTGGCCATCAGCCCTGGCTGACCTCGACAAGTTTGGCAAGAGCATTCCTGGCCGCGCCGGAAGCAATGGACTCGCTTGCTGCGTCGAGTCCTCCGGCAAGGTCGTCCGCCTGATCTGCCGCGTAGATGGCGGCGCCCGCATTGAGGCAGGCGATGTCGGCTGCGGGGCCGGCTTCGCCCTCGAGGAGCGAACGGATGAGTCCGGCACTTTGATCGGCATCTTCGACCTGAATCTGCTCGAGTTGGACAGGTGAAATGCCGAACTGTTCGGGCGCGATTTCGCAGGTGGATGTCTCGCCGTTCTTCAGTTCGCTTACCTGAGTCGGGCCGGTAATCGAAATCTCGTCGAGGCCCTCGAGACCGTGGACCACGAGCGCGTGGGTTGATCCGAGCTCACCGAGGACGTTTGCCAGCGGCTCTGTGAGGGACTTGTCAAAGACTCCGATGACCTGGTGTTTTGCACCGGCCGGATTCGTAAGGGGTCCGAGCACATTGAAAACTGTGCGGACACCGAGTTCGCGGCGGGGGCCGATGGCGTATTTCATGGCCGCATGCATCTTGGGGGCGAAGAGGAAACCGATGTTGGCCTCGGCAATGCATCGCTCCACGGCCGGAACATCCGCATCGAGATTGACGCCGAGAGTGGCGAGCACATCTGCGCTGCCGCTTTTGCTGGAGACCGACTTGTTGCCATGTTTGGCGACCTTGATCCCCGCGCCGGCCACGATGAAGGCTGCGGCAGTGGAAATGTTGAAGGTATGCGAAACGTCCCCACCTGTGCCGCAGGTATCGACAGAGATGCCGTCACCTGCATTCACGCGAGTGGCCTTCTCACGCATGACTTTGGCACAGCCGGTGATTTCGCCGACTGTCTCTCCCTTGAGACGAAGCGCTATGAGGAAGCCGGCGATTTGGGCGTCGGTTGCCTCGCCTCCCATGATCGTGTTCATGGCCGCGGTGGCTTCTTCTGTGGTGAGGTCATGCCCGTCAATGAGTTTCTGGATGGTCTGTTGCATTATTTCAGCTCTTCGGTGGTAAGGAGCTCAGCCCCTTTGTCGGGCTGGCAAACGTAAACGTTGGGAGTGAGCTCAGTGCGAGCTCGATATTGCCTGGTGATGGTGTTGCAGAAATTTGCCACCCCCTCAGGTTCGACGAGATTTACGGTCACACCGCCGAAGCCTTGTCCGGCCATGCGTGCGCCAAAGACCATGCGCGTGTTCCAGGCGATTTCGACAAGCAGATCGATCTCTTTGCACGAAACACCGTAATCATCCCGCAGGCTGTTATGAGACGCGTCGAGCAAGACGCCTGCACGCACAATATTTCGATCAGCCATTGAGTCCGCGCATTCATCTACCCGCTGGTTCTCAGTAACGATGTGCTTGACGCGTTCACGGACGGGCGGCTGCAGCATGGGCCCGTATAGATTGAAATCCCGGAGTGACAGATCGCGCACTGTCTGGATTTCTCGACCACGAACAAACTTGGCGATTTTGCGGACCCCTTCGCGACACTGGTCACGCCTGCTCAAGATTTCGTTCAATGAATCGTCTGCACGGATGCGACTGTCACAAACCACCAGAGTACAGTCCGCGGGAATCATCGGTACGAAATTAACTTCGAGGCTATGGCAGTCCAACTTAAATGCCATACCAGCCTGGCCAAGGACGCTGGCCGCGGGCGCAATAAGGTCGCAATGGACGCCAACGAATTCGGTTTCGGCTTTCTGACAGAGCCGGGCAATATCGACCGGGTCACGTTCTTCCCCGGCAAGATGCAGGTAGGTCAACGCGGCGGCCACCGTGAGCGCAGACGATGCGCCGAGCCCTGCCTCCACGGGGAGATTACCGGCGAGGACCGCATCAAACCCATTCGGCTTCAGTTCCCAATCCTGATCTGCGAGGTCGGCCACTCCCTTTACGTAATCAAGCCAGTGGACCTCATCACCGCATTGCAGCTCAGCAATGTCAAAAAAATCGGTGCGGTCGAGATACACCGAGTGAATGCGCACGGTGTTGCTGTCGTTAGGTCTGAAGGCCAGCACGGCACTCATGTCCACCGCCACCGGCAAAGCCTGGCCGCCGAAATGTTCCGTGTGGTCGCCGAGGAGATTGACGCAGCCGGGGGCGCGGGCGTAGCCGGCCGGTTCTCCGTCGAACCTCTCTCCAAATTCAAGCCTGGCTTCCCGAAACAGTCGGTTCATGGCGGGGATGGTAATGGGGTAGAGAGGAGGATCAAGATGGTTGATGGTTGATGGGTAAGAGCAATGAGCAGGGAGCGTGGCTTCGCCACGGTTGATAGTTAATGGTCGATGGTTTTTGATATGGCACCAGTTGTCACTTTTTCAGGAATCCATCATGAAACACGCTTTGCTCACTCTCCTGCCGTTCTCCTTTTGTACATTGGCCTCCGCTGGCAATTGGCCGCATTGGCGCGGGCCTAAGCTCGATGGCGTCAGCGGTGAAACAAATCTTCCGACCGAATGGAGCTCCACGAAGAATGTTGCGTGGAAACTGAAGCTGCCCGGCCCTGCAGGAGCAACGCCTGTGGTGTGGGATGAAAGAGTTTTCTTGAGCTCAACTGATGGCAAGGATCTCATCCTCATCTGTGTCAGCACGGATGGGAAAGAACTGTGGCGACGAAAGACTTCGTCCGGCAACAGGGCTATCCGTAGGGACGAAGGGAATTATGCGTCACCGTCCCCCGTAACGGACGGCAAGCATGTCTGGTGCATGATGGCAAACGGCGACACCGCCTGTTTCGATTTTGAGGGAAAAGAAGTCTGGAAACGAAAACTGTCGCAGACGTTCGGTCCTTTCAAGAACCCCTTCGGTATGGTCTCCACGCCACTCCTGCACGGTAAGGCGCTCTACCTGCAACTGATTCACGGAAACATTCGAACACCGGCGGCCGACGAAGCCCGCATTGTGGCTGTCGATAAATTGACCGGCAAGGACATCTGGACGCATGTACGCAAGAGTGACGCATACCACGAGAATAAACATTCGTACGCGTCGCCCATGTTGTATGACGATGGGCAACTGAGATTCCTGATTACGCACGGCGCGGATTACGCGACAGGCATCGATCTTGAATCCGGCAAAGAGATCTGGCGCCTGGGAGGACTTAACCCGCAAAAGGACCCAAAGAAGCGTTATCACAAAACGCTCCGCTTCGTTTCGTCGCCCGCCGCCGGGGACGGGATCATAGTTGTCCCGACTGCCAAGAATGGCCCCGTCTTCGCCATCAACGCGGATGCAAAAGGAGATGTTACTGGCGACAAAAAGGCCATCCTGTGGAAACGCGCGATGAATACCCCCGATGTTCCCTGTCCGCTGATCAGGAATGGCCTGGTTTACCTGTGCCGCGAGAATGGCAACCTGATCTGCATGGATGCCAAGACCGGCAAGGAGCACTACCAGGAACGGACACACGTCATGCGGCACCGAGCGTCGCCGGTGTTCGCCGACGGCAAGATCTATCTCTCAGCCAGAGATGGCAAGGTGAGTGTGGTCAAAGCCGGTGAGAAATTTGAATTGCTTTCGCAGAATGATCTGGGCGAATCGCTGTCCGCTTCACCTGCGATTTCGAACGGCACGATCTATCTCAGGACGTTCGACCATTTGTGGGCGATCAGGAAGTGATGCCGGTCCCGGGGCGTCACGCCGTAGGGTCACCTGCAATCGACAATGATGCGATCCCTCATACCTCTTCTCTGCTTCTCTTCGCTCCTGCTTTGCCGATTTGCCGGAGCCCAGAGTATTCTCCTGAACGCGAGTTTTGAGCGTGACGAGTTCAACCTGCGTGCGGAAAGGGCTTACATCGAAGGTGGCCGGGATGCGCATTGTTTTCAGAGCGACCGGATGGCCGATTCCTGGAACACGCGTGGGGCTGTTCGTTGGATTCACACGGGCAGTCAACACGGCGAGAGTTGTATGGCGGTTGGGAACAGGGGAACGATTGCGCAGAGCTTCAGTGCTTACTCCGGAACGCCCATGGGTGGCAAGCGAAACTGGCGGGCCGTGAAGTCCGTCCCGATTCGGCGGCCGGAACGGCTGTTTGGCACGGTGCGGTTTTCCGTTTTCGCAAGGGCTGAGAAGGCCGGGCAGAAACTTGCGCTCACCATCCAGCTCGGAAGGCTGGCCTCGAAAAAGCAGGTCTTCGATGTCAATGAAGAATGGAGCAAGTTTGAGGTTGTGCTGTCCGCGAAAGATCAGGTCGCCGCCTGGAAGAAAAAGCCGCAAGTGCCACACACCATCGCCTTCACTGCCGGCGCGTTGGGCGATGGTGAAATCTTTCTGGATACTGCCGCGGCCTCGGAGGAAACAGGTGATGCTCCAAATCTCATCTACAACCCAGGATTCGACCGCCGGGTGACGACGACCAAAGGCTCTTTCTATGATGACGGCCCGGACGGTTATCCTTCCGGTTGGAGCCGGCCGCTCAAGTACAGCGTCCACCCGCCACAGCATTACTACATCTGGACCGGTTGGCATCATTACTTCAGCGAGATTCGGGGCCGGGCCGAGTTGGATACGATGCTGTCGCACGGCGGTTCCCGTTCTCTGCGGATGAGTGTGCTTCCCGGCGACGAGATGTACGTCGAGAGCATCCCCATCGTAATCCACCAGAAAGAGCCCGCGTATATCAAAGTAAGTATGTACGTTCGTGCGGACAGGCTTCGGGACTTTGACATCCAGGCCGTGAATGAAGATGGCCGTTACCTCTGGGGTACCCCGTGGACCGATTACGGCGGCGGCATCGGCGCGGGCACGCATGATTGGCTCTACGTTCGGAAATACTTCTGTTACGAGAATCCGATCCGGGAACTGCGCGTTCGAATCTGCGCTAGGGGAATGAATGGCTCGACCCGCGATTTCGTCGCCGGTCGAACGTATCCGCGCCCAGCATCTGATTGGCCCGGGCGGACGCGGCGGCAATGCGAATCGGTTGAAGGAAGGGGACAAAATTCTGGCGGATGGACCTCGACCGGCAAAGGTCGGACAGTATTCGGAAGTAGCTGATGGCTTTCTGAATACCTTCAACTTGATCGTCACTGAGCTGGACACACGTTCGTTGCCGGCGCGTCCTGCCGATCATCCGGTCTTTGAATGGGTGGTCGATATCACTGGCCTGGATGCCAGCGAAAAGAGCATCTTCCATTTCACTTCGCATCCCTTCGCCACGATGACGCGCTGGGATGAAAAGCTGCCACCGATCCGCAAGGTCGAGGTCAACGACCATCACGAGATCGAAGTCAACGGCAAGCCGTTCTTCATGATTGGGCACAGCCATCAGAACTGGAATTTCCGAACGCGCGCAACGCCGGAAGCCTGCCGGGAATGGGGCCTGACTTCGCCGTTCCGCTGGGGCAGTACCGAAACGGCGAAAGAGGGATGGGAGAAGGCCAACCTCTACGTGGGCGAGTGCTTCTACAAACCGAGGCGCAAACAGCCTTTGACGGAAGACGTCCTCCGCAGTATCGGCGAAGGCAAGTTCCCGGGCGTAATCTGTATGAACACGGGTGGAGCGGAATCCGGCGTCGGCCATCGCGGCGAGGCTGCTCTAGAGACGATCACTCAACTGAATGATAAAATTCGGCGACTCACCGGGCGTCCCATCTCAATCACGTCCGGTGGCGATGGCGCCAACTGGCTGGTTCTGCGCCGGCTGAAGATGTTCGATGTGATGTTTCTCGAATGGGAGGCATGGGGGCCGCGCAGGATCAACGTCCATCTCTTTCCACACCACAAAGGTCGCAAGCTGGCCGCAGTTCATCTGCCCCAGATTTACGATGACAATCCTTACGAGCTGGTGCGCTTCGAGCTCTACCAGAGCATCCTCGAAGGGGCACGGGGCTTTCACGGCATCCACGGTTTCGGCGACCAGACGCTGCTCCGCGCTCTTGCCGGTGAGATTCGCGGCCTGGAGCGTTACATCTTTTCTCACGACCACGCCGAAATCTCGGCCGAGCCCGATGTCTTTTACCGGGCTACCAGGGCGGGCGACAAGATCGGCATCATGGCCACCAGCGCAGCGCCCGTCATCGGCGGCGACTGGGCCTGGCACAGGGACAACAAAGCTTCCGGACAGGCGGCGCATTCAGGCAGCAGCAGTTACGGCCCGCGCCGAACGGCTTCGGGCTTTAACCATCACGCTTTCTGGGGCCTCAAGCCCATCGAGGTCGCGCCTGGCGACCGTGTCACCCAGTCCGTTTACATTCCTGAAACGTCGAAGACGAACGCCATCTTTCTGCTGCTTGAAGGCGACGCGAGCTGGAATCACATCGCTTACTGGGGCGATTTTAATTACGACACTTTTGCCCGATTGCACGGGGGCGACCGGGACGAATTGAACGCCCGTTTCTGGCTCGCAGCCCATCTCTATAACATGGCCTGGGGCACGCATTTCACAGGCGACATCATGAGCCCACACATCTTCCGGGAATCAAGCTTCCACCGGATGGGCGACTTGCCTGCCCGGGGCGGATGGACAGAGCTTTCCGTATCGGCCAAACGACTGGGGCTCACTGGCAAACTGCTCGCCGGCTGCGGCTACATGGAACTGGGCGACCCAATCCTCTGGGATCGAACTGCCCTGAGAAACACGCACGGCGAGACCGGGAAGGTCCTTTGCGATGACACCGTAGGCATCCCAAAGCCGCTGCTGAAGTCGGTACGATTCAACGTGCCGGGCCTCAAGGCAGGAACAAGAATCACCGTCATGTTCGAGGGCCGGGAGATCGTGGCCGAGGACGGATACTTCACGGACAGCTTTGAAGGGACAGACGCGTACGGTCAGACGAACGGAGGCGTCCTCGGCGACTACCTCTGCCAATACGATCCAGTGGATCGATTTCCCACCAACCCCAAGAGCGGCTACGCCTACAACAACGGCAAAGTCGCCTGCCATGCTTATGAATTGGATTCTCCATAAGCTGGCGCGAGAGAAGTGGATGCTTCAGGGACAACGAATGAAGATCGACAGCGCTTTCAACGAGCCCTGGGAGACAACCATTGATGACAAAGACAAAGCGATCAGTCCAGAAAAGTGCGCAAGAAGGATGTCTGTTTCTTGTTCCCCATTCGCCGTTTTTCTGAGCTCGTTTGAGGCCCTTCTCTTTTTGTTGGTCGCTGTCGCAGAGCCTGCGCCGGCAGAAGTGCTGCCAAGGATCGGCTTTCCCGGTGTTGTAGTCTCGGATATTGAGGCCGGCGGCGGTTACCTGTACGCGGCGGTCACAGGTCAGAAAGCAGGAAGCTTAACGATCATCCACGTTCGGGGAATGGCCTCCGAGGATATGGACGCGAAAGGCGCGATTCGATTGCGGGACACGAATGCGAATTCTGTTGCGGCCTATCGGCTCGTGGGGCCGGATGAGCAGAGACCCGGTGATGCTTCGGCGAGGGTGGTCGGGGCGATTCGCTGCGAGGTGGTCGGCACATTGAAACTCGATGCGCCCATCAAATGTCTCGCCCTCTCTGGTGACATGGTCTTCGCAGCATCTTCGCCGTCGAAGAGAGGAGGAAAGAGACCGGCTCACCTCTTTTCGATTGATGCTTCGGACAAGACCTCCCCGAAGATCGACAAGAAAGTTCAACTGTCTCTGTCTGAAATTGCCGATATCACAACGAACGGCAAGCATGTTGCCATATCGGGAGACGACCAGGTCCTGGTTTACCAGACGGCGAATCTCGAAGCGCCTGAAATCAAGCT
>Ga0187827_10001601_pt1 | contig 32849 bp, 28 predicted proteins | sample ETNtaG_39_FD_167969 | JGI IMG/M metagenome (GOLD analysis project Ga0187827, IMG submission 167969) | Marine microbial and viral communities from oxygen minimum zone, Eastern Pacific Ocean - ETNP2014_SV_150_PacBio MetaG (Illumina Assembly) | ecosystem: Environmental > Aquatic > Marine > Hypoxic...
TAACCAATAGAGTGACTTTAGGCACTGCGACCAGCAAGAATACCCTATAATCCGGCGTATTCTTGTGTGAAGTCAACAGATTACGCAAACAATACGGATATCTTTGGCCGTACATTGTGTTTATGGATCAATGACGTGGTAAGAATCGTTGGTGCGGGAAGGGTGAGTGCGGTGTATCGGAACAATTATGGTGGACCGATGGAAATTCGGGTTATGGTGCTAATTTGATGGCTAATATCGAATTCTGTAATCAGATCGAGCAATTGCTTCTCGACAGCTCTGCAAGTTCGCAGGTGTGGGATGAGATTTCGAGCATTCTTAAAGAAAATATTCAGTTTGATCGGTTGGTCATCGCTTCTACCGACGTACCCAGAGCATTATTTTCTCCGTTTTTAATAGCTGGAGTTTCGGTTCCAGATTGGGATGCCAGCCCCGTACACCGTATGGCCGATAGTCTGATTGGTGAATCGGTGAAATCGAGTTCGCCGGTCATGTCGGATCATATTGCCTCGGTCTACACGAGGCACGGTGACGGTGATCTTGTAGGTGTTCCTAACGCCTACTGGGCTTCAACGCTCGGCATGCGTATAGTCAATAGCGGCAAAATCGTCGGCGCCATAGCGTTCCTCTCGTACATACCCGATCTCTATGGTCCCGACCAAAAAGAAGAAATAAAAAAAATCAGCCGGATTTTAGGCCCGTACCTGAACCAGCAGTTCCTGCAAAAAGAAATTCTGAGGGCCACGGAGCATCAATCCAATCTCGAGTATCTGCTCCAACATTTCAATAATAGCGAGGACCCTTCTACCTTCTTCAACATGTTCTACTCTGTGTTTGCTTCAAGGGCTTCACTGGTGCATGGAATACTGTTCACTTACGATCGATACTCAGATAAATACGTGTCAATAGCAAATATTGACAGTATCGGTGATCCACAAAATCCGATGCTTGAGCGAGGCACACAGCTGGTAAATGAGCACCGCCTGTCGGGTGAATCTGTGCATCTCGCCTGCAAGCACAAATCGGTGCCTGTATCTAACGTGGGCGGTTCGTTAATGGAACTTGTAGATCAATCGTCAGGTTTTAAAGAGTTATGCCTTATACCACTTACCGCAGGAGCTAACCGCGTTGGTGCCTTGTTATTTGCCATGTCCGACTGCAACCCAAATATGCTGGAGCGGGTTCGAGATATTGAATCGGCAGGACCAATTGCAAGTGCGTTCCTCCAGCTTCATCAGACATCCCGTCAGTGGGATCGACAACAGCATATTTCTTCGGTACTGCAATTTACAGTTGAAAATTTGTGCGATGCTCCGAACTACGATCAGAAGCTAATTGTGTTCGACGACACAATGATGAGAGCTATTGGTGCTTCTAGGTACTCCATCGAGATTACCCATCGAATCACCGGGAAATCTTTCTACAAACACAGCATTTCACCAAAATCTTCGCCGAACGTCACTGCCTCACATGACTCGGAACACATAATTGTGAATTCCCGTTTGGGCGACGCACACGTTATTGATGTATCAGTAACTTTCGATTCAGGACTTGTCCAACTATCAACAAGCCATGAATTGCGGGCTCTAGTGCGCGTTTGTGCTGTGATTTTAGGCACGGCAATCGTTTCGGAATCGGAACATACATACGGTCTTTCAATGCAGCATGCCAACTTAGAGATTGCCGATATCCAAGCCGATTCCTTTGGGTTATCAGTTAGAGAATCAGAGATTCTCAGGCATCTGACACAGGGCGCTACAAACGACGAAATCGCCATTCGTTGCGGTTTGACAGTAGGCACGGTAAAAAACCGACTCGTTTCTATATACAAAAAACTCGATGTGCGAACCCGGAATCAGGCAACGTTGAAAGCTCTCGGAGCAGTCCCACACGACTAGTCATCTGAATTGTTTTTTACCGCTTCGAACCGAACCAATGTTATTGACTCCGCTTCAGATCAGCCCCAGTGTTGGGGTGTCTCCGATCACATAGATTTTGGCTGAAAAATATTTTTACAAATGCAACCAAAACTTACGATTCAGTCACCCCTAGAGAACTTAGCTAAATGCCAACGTACGATTTGTTGATCAAAAACGGACACGTCATCGATACCGTCAACAATATCGACGGCCTGATGGACGTCGGAGTCGCGGGGCGATCAGTTGCCGTCGTCGAAACAAATATCCCCGAATTCAGTGGCCGACGTGTAATCGACGCCGCCGGCATGTACGTCACACCGGGGCTTGTCGATATGCACGCCCATGCAACCGGATTTTCGGGGTCGATGTTCCCGGAGGAGATGTGCTTCCCGTACGGCGTAACAACTATGGTCGACTGCGGTGGCTCCGGCTGGCGAACTTTTGATGATTTCAACGCAAACCTAATCAAGAAGTCGGATGTTCGTGTTTTTGCTCTTCTTAATATCGTGGGACAAGGGATGGAAGGGGATGTTGAGCAAAACGTAGAAGATATGGATGCCGAATTAACGGCAGCCAAGATTCGGCAGCGATCAGACATCATTGTTGGCGTAAAAGTTGCGCACTTCCAAGGCCGCGGCTGGGAATCGATTGACCGAGGCGTTGAGGCCGCACGACTATCAGGATCATTCTGCCTAGTCGATCAGAATTCGAAGCCCACAAGACCGTTCGATGAAATGTTGAAGCGCTTGGGTTCGGGAGACGGGGTAACCCACTGCTTCGGATACGGGAAGCCAATTATTGGTAACGACGGAAAAATAAAGCCGCACTACTTTGCTGCGCGCGAGCGTGGTGTCATTTTCGATGTGGGGCATGGGAACAACAGTTTCTCGTTTTCTATGGCAAAGCCTTCACTTGAACAGGGATTCCCACCCGACACAATTTCAACAGATATGCATCGTTCGAGTCTCCACACTTCTCGGGCACAAATGACCGAAGTCATGAGCAAATTCCTCGCTATGGGCATGCCAATGGCCGAAGTTGTTGCGCGCTCAACTTGGGAGCCTGCGAAGGCCATTAACCACACTGAGCTTGGAACCCTAACACCCGGTGCGCCGGCTGACATTGCGATTCTCGAGTTCCAAGAACGCCCCTGCGGACTCTCCGACTCAGGGCCCACTGGTTACCGGATCATGAAGGCTGATGGACGCCTAATCAATCAGGTAACTATCAAGGATGGTGTTGTGAAATTCGACTACGACGGATTATCTAAGGACGATTGGGTCGACACGCCCAAGACCGACCTCAACCTGCCATAAACCACGACGAGCATTTCGAAATTGAGCGGTTGAACACATATCCCGCTCTATCACTTTTCAACCTTCGAACCTCAGCGTCGATACGGTTGTCATTCGCTGAGTTCGTCATTGTAAATCGATATCAGGAATCACTTGCAATTTAGACATCTCGGAAAATCAGGTTTAGAGGTTTCTGAAATAGGTCTCGGTGCCAATAGTTTCGGTGAGCCAGGGCGCCGAGACATCAAAGAATCGGCCGAGATCATTCACGCTGCAATCGACCATGGAATCAATTTTGTTGATACCTCCAATGTTTATGCTAATGGATTATCAGAAGAGTTCATCGGAAGCGCCCTGAAGAACAGGCGTTCCGAGATGCTGATTGGCACAAAATTCGGATCAATGCGCCGTCAGGGCCCTAACAATTTTGGCGGTTCGAGAAACTTCATCATGCAAATGGTTGAAGACAGTCTGAAACGATTGCAGACTGACTACATCGACGTCTACATGATCCATCGCCCCGACACGCGTATGCCGATGGAGGAAACCTTAAAAACTCTCGATGATTTGATACATGACGGAAAAATTCGTTACACGGCAGGTTGCAATTTTGAGGCGTGGCGACTCGTCGACAGTCATTGGATCGGCAAGCAAAACAATTTAGTGCCGCTTGCAGCATCTCAGTTTGCTTACTCGATGATGGCTCGTAGTGCCGAGAAAGAAATGATTCCTGCCTGCCGACAATTGGGAATCGGGGTGATCCCTTACTTGCCCCTCGCCGCTGGGCTCCTAACAGGCAAGGTCAGTAAAAATGGAGCACCACCGGCCAATACCCGGCTGGCGATCGAGCAGGGCACAGCGGAACGATGGATCACACCACACAATCTGAAGTTGGTGAGTGTTTTGGACGACTGGGCACGTAATCATGGCCATTCGGTTACAGAATTGGCACTGGCTTGGTTACTCAACAAGCCAATAGTTGCAACCGTTATTGCCGGTGCAAGTTCACCCGCACATATTCGGCAAAACGTGAAAGCGTCAGAATGGCGATTGACGTCTGACGAGCGCAATGAAGTGAACAAAATCCTCGATGAAATGCCGCCTGAGAATTCAGGTGTTTACTACTCTACCGCCGGTTACTTCAACGCTCCAACCGAGATGACACCAAGGGTTGAGTAGCAGGAAAGCTCCGGATCATAAGTATTTCTGCTATCAAACTGAGTTCATGATCAGCCGATAATTTCTTTAATCCGTTGGATTACAGTCTCGACTTCTTCATCCGACAGCATCTGCACTCCAATTGGGATTGTTTTACCGCCGTCAAACGTTCTGGTCCAGATCGGGGTAGGGCTTTCCTCAAGCTGCTTGATGATCTCAAGACCTGCAATACCAGAGACCTGATTATCGATATGAATCATCACATTGACGTTCGGTCCAAGCTGAGGAGTCGAGGGGATGGTTACGTCAACTCCGGTAACGCCTGATAGGCCACGTTGAAAAGCTGCTCGCTTGGAGTCTTCAACCGCAAGCCTGTCTTCATGGTTGATAGTAAACCAACGGCGAAGAGCCGCAGCCACACCAATTACTTCGCCGCGATCTGTCTTATATGGTCGACCGTAGGAACGCGTGAGGCCTTTTTGTCCTGCCAGTTCAAATCCGATGAAGTTCTGTTGGAATGCCGATTCAACAAACTCTGCTCGCCCAGTGCAAATTCCTGTTGAGTGAGGAGAACCGATGTACTTGGCTCCAAACGCAACCACGTCACCTGTTTGAGCAACACGCATGAACTGATCAAGCGGATAAATTTGACCCGCAGCATCAACAATCAAGCGGATATCGTGCTTGTCGGCCAAAGCGCGAGCTTCGTCGAGCGATACCCATTCGTCGCCCCACTGGCCGCTCTCGTAGTATGCGATACCGATGGTCTTGGGACCTATACCAGCTTCCAATTCTTCTACGGTGCAACCATCTTCACGCCCCACTTCGATTAGGCGAGCACCGGCCATCGTGAAACACCTTTTGTATGTGTAATCATGCCCTTTTTGGAACACCAATTCATTGCGATCGAAGCTGGATGTGTCGGGAATAAGTCCGATCTTCTCGCGATCATCACCGGCAAGTGCTGCCGCTGTACCCAGCGAAATAGCCGCAGCAGCCCCGGAGGTGACGAATGCCTGTTCCGTACCTAAAGTGTCGGCAATAAAATCGCCGGTTTTACGAAGCAGCTCTTCGAAAACAACATAGCCAGAATTCATCGCTTCGTCCATAGCTTCCTGAATTTCAACAGGTGGAGTCGAGCCGCCTAGCAAAGTCTGGTTGCCGCGAGCGTTGATGCCGGGCGTTACACCAAACTGCTCATAAATTCCGCTCATATTATCCTCCGGTACGGTATGCCACACGAAAATATGTGCCATCATGCCAATGCAACCATTGATTACGTTTAACGCAGCTAGTTCTATCATATATTTGGTATATAAGGCTGAATTTATTACGAATATCGTAAATTTTATTTGCGTCATCTTAGGAAATTCTAATGGCACCAGATCCGCTCAATAATCCTGTGTACGCCCAATTTGGTGTAACGCCGTTGATCAATGCAGGCGGTACCCACACCACTCATGGCGGATCGAAGATGCGCCCCGAAGTTCGAGAGGCAATGAGCCTCGCAGCCGAATCGTTTATCGATCTCGTTGAACTAAAACGTGCGACAGGCAAATTTGTCGCAGAAATTACCGGAGCGGAAGCCGGATTAATTTGTTCCGGTGCAGCCGGTGGGCTTGTTCTCGCTACCGCGGCGGTGATGACCGGTACCGATGAGGGGAAGATTGCGCAGCTTCCTGACACCACGGGACTGAAAAACGAAATTCTCACACAAGGATCGAATCCGTCTGGCTACATGAAAGTGCATGAATACGCCGGTGCTCGAGTCGTTCTCGCTGGCAATACCGACGGTGCAAATGAAACAGAAATGTCGGCGGCTATTACCGACAAAACTGCTGCTATTTTGTTCACATTCGCCTACGGCGATCCTCCTGGAGGACTCACCCTTCCAGAAGTAGTAAAAATCGCCAGAGCAGGGGGCATTCCTGTGATCGTAGACGGAGCGGCGATGCTACCTCCAAAAACTAACCTCACTAAGTACATTGATGAAGGTGCAGATCTCGTCACCTATTCGGGAGGTAAGTACATCGGTGGTCCCCAATCGACTGGATTACTCGCAGGCCGAGCTGATCTGATCGAGGCAGCGTTGATGAACAGTGGTCCACACATGGCGGTAGGCAGGCCCCAAAAGGTCGGTCGTGAAGACATGATCGGCATGGCAACAGCGTTACAACTGTTCGTCGAATCTGACGATGAGAGCCGCCAGGTTTCTATGAGAAAGAAAGCCGAGTACATCAACGAACGTCTTCAGGGAATCGACGGAATAAGCTCAAGCATCGAGCAAGATTTCATGAAATTCCACGTTCCAAACTGTGTGATTAAATTTGAGCAAAATCAGGATCGGATTGACGAAGCTTGGCAAGCTTTACACGACGGTACCCCGAGAATTTACATCGCCCGAAACCGCGATGGATTGGCGGCAAACATGGCCAATTTGCAAGACGGGGAAGAGAAATTAGTTACTCAGCGTTTAATTGAGGTTTTGAGCAAATGATTCGCTTTCAGTTGTAACTATTCAGTTCTATAACCGCTATATGGAGAAATTATAAAAAGGTAATAAATCATCACTAGCTAAAAGGTGACACAACGAGCATGACCAATCCGAAACACAAGCCTTGCGATCACCCAACCGTATGCTAGGCCAATCGATTCAGCAGGATTAGCTTTCCATTGATCATCACTTCTAAAATTGTCAAAATCGACCTGCATTGCGTTTCCACTCTTAATCGTCTTCACAACAGCCTGAGGTTCGAAAAAACTATCCGACCAATACGATATCTAAGAAGTCGATATCCGAAGCGATACTCCGTACGCTGAGCAAAGCTTACGGTTCTTTCAGAATCACTGCAATTGGCCAGGGCTAACAATCGACTATCAGGCGACTATTTGATCGGCGAATCCCAGTTGAGATTTGTTCTTTTCGGATGACCCATCTCCTAAAACAATCATTTCATGCGCTGATGCAACCACATAAAATGACCCAATCTGATACTGCTAAAGCATTCATGCATTAGAGTTTTGGATCAATTTGCCGATTTCAAACTTGCGGAATGTAGTCTCAGTATGAACATCACCCCCAAGCTTGTTAAGAACTTGATCGCTCAACAGTTCCCTTGCTGGGTGGATCTGGCTGTCACAGAAGTTCTACCCAACGGATGGGACAATAGAACGTTCCGGCTCGGTGATGAAATGTCAGTGCGACTCCCGAGTGCTGCGCGATATATTCATCAGATTCAGAAAGAACACGATTGGCTACCGAAATTAGCGCCATTTCTTCCATTGCCTATACCTACTCCAATTGCAATCGGTGAACCGGCCTTAGGCTTCCCATGGCAGTGGTCAGTAAACGGCTGGATTGAGGGAGAAACTGCCGCAGCTGGACACATCGCTCATCTTCCAGAATTTGCGCGATCACTTGCCAAATTCCTAATGGCACTACAGCAAATCGACTCGACTCATGCCCCTGTCCCCGGTCCAGGTAAACGAGGTGGCGAGCTTGCATTCTACGATGATGAAACCCGTCAGGCGATTGAACTCCTTAAACGAGGAAGGCGGGGGGATAATCTTGATACCGAAGCAATCACGAATGTCTGGAATACCGCCCTCGAATCAAAATGGACTAAATTTCCGATTTGGATCCACGGCGATATCGCCCTTGGAAATTTGCTTGTAAAAAATGGTGAATTATCTGCGGTAATCGACTTTGGCGGAGTCTCTGTCGGTGATCCTGCGTGCGACCTCGCAATCGCATGGACAGCCTTTAGCGGCGAAAGTAGAAAAGCGTTTCGCAGTGCCCTTAACCTTGACGAGGCAACATGGGCACGGGCTCGCGGCTGGACCTTATGGAAGGCCCTAATAACCCACACCGGATTATCTGAAACCAACACGATCGAATCGCAAACATCCTACCGAACAATTACACGGATCCTGACAGAGCATAGTCAGATTTAGTACATGTGCGAAGCCTTGCGGCAGTGGAATGACATGCCGAGAAGCTTCTATATTTGCAGTCTAAGGCGCGGTGGAACATAGATCGGGACAACGGTTTACCTGTTCTTATCACCCAAGAATCAGAGAGCAACCGCAGCATAGATCTGTCCCATAAACCTGTACCCTCGCTATGTTAGTCCGACCCCATAGCTCACTTGGGTATCGTCCGCCAGCGTCCGAGGCATTCATGCCAAGGCTTCAGATAGTCGCAAATCGGAGATAATGAATGGTAACGCTATCGGGTGCAGGTCATGGGCAGCATCGCATATGCCCCTATAGTGAAGTCAGAATTTCACCGGTCTCCCCACCAATTCTTGATTTGCTTCTTCTTTATCAAAGCCGATTCAACATCGCTCGGCTCGTCGAACCAAACTAGGTCGACAATTCCATGTTTCGAGGTGTACTCCAAGCCAAACTCAGTTCTGTCTTGTCATATTCGTTGGCGCAATTCGCCCGTTACACCTGTGTAGAGCATCTTGGTTCGGTTCGCGAACATGTATACGAAGTAACGATTTGAGCTTTGCCTCACGGTAGATTCCGCCGGAAGTTTGACCTCGATCTTCATCAGGGTGACAAATAATCAATTTCAGAGCGCCCTAACCCAGCCGATATTCACCTCGAACTATCGAAGTCGCTCGCTCGCCACTACAATCCACCGCACCATGACAACAACAAAGATCCTCACGCCCAACGAACTTCAAGCTCACATCGACAGGCTCCCTCGGATGGAGATCGCACATCTGCCGACTCCGCTCGAAGAGATGCCGCGACTCACCGAACGGCTGGGTGGCCCTAAGATATGGATCAAGCGTGAAGACATGACGGGTCTGGCGTACGGCGGAAACAAGGCGCGCCACTACGAGTTCGAGATGCCGCATGTTGCCGATGAAGGCTACGACGTGATGATCAACATCATGGACTACCACTCGAACAACGCCAGAATGACCGCTGCAGCTGCCAACAAGATCGGCATGCGCTACATCCTCGTTCTCAGGAACGCGGCGAACCGGAACGTTCAAGGCAACTTGTTGATTGACAAGATTCTTGGCGCAGAACTCCACCTACTCGACGAATACCAGTCGGGCGATGCCGAGGGTTACGCAACCAAACTCAAAGAAGAACTCGAAGCCGAAGGGCACAAGCCTTATCTCATTCAGAACTATCTGTTTCCTCGCATCGTTGGAATGGTCGGGTTCGTTCAGGCCGGCATCGAAATACTCGAGCAAATCGAGGAAAACAGTCTCAAAAACGTCCATATCATCGGAGTAGCAGGTCGTTCGCTCTGCGGTCTGATTATTGCTGCGAAGGCGATGGGACTCGATTGGAAATTCACGGGCGTTACGGTCAACTACGACGTGCCGCTCAAAGGCTACATCTTCGAACACAACAAGGACATCCAGGAGCTTCTCGATCTGCCCGTTACGTTTGAGCAGAGCGACATGCGGGTATTCGACCAGTACGTCGGCGAAGGCTATGGCGTGATGACTGCGCAAGTTGCCGAGGCGATTCACATTGCGGCGCAGACCGATGCGATCATCTGCGATCCGAACTACACGGGCACTGCAATGGCGGCTTTGATTGATCAGGTCGAAGAAGGCGGGTTCGGCAAAGACGAAACGGTCATCTTCCTGCACACTGGCGGACTTCCTGCCGTTTTCACATTCGCCGAGCAGCTGGCTGCTTTCAAAGGTGAAGTTTAGAAACTTCTACCCGCAGGAGGTGTTCACGTGAATATGTGGAACAGAGGTGGCGGAGATCGCGATCCCGATGGTCGCCGTAGTGTTACCGTTCGCCAACTGATAATACGAGCGGTTTTCTACGTCGCAATTTTCGCCGCGATCATCTGGTGGGCGAATAGCTGATTCACTGATCGCACTTGCGATCTTACTGCCAACCCTCGACGCCGTAGATCTTTGTCTGTGGTTGAGCAACTAGAAAACTCAGTGCTATTGTCACCCTAAATTCATTTTCAGGATATAACGTTCACCCGTACCAGCCACTCGACAAATCCACCCACTCTGGATTTTCAAACTCAATCAGATTCATTTTCCACCGCCGGCGCCACGTCTCGATCTGCTGCTCTCTGGTTATCGCGGCAGATACGCCGGCTGTTTCCTCGAATCAAACTAGATCACTAATTCAATACTTCGATTTATGAATCGAACCAGCCTGATTCTTGTGTTGCCAAATGCGCCTCTCCAGATCGCGGGTAACGCGGTTGTGCAGCATTTTCCATCTGTTGCGAGGATATAAACGAAGTAGCGGTTTGGCGCTTTGGGCATGGATTGTAGAGTATCGTGGACTGAGATCCTGAAAATGAATTCAGGATGACATAGCCTCGGGAAATTCGAATCAATCCGTCTCTGCCGTACTTCCCAATATCACATCCCACAATACAAAAAGACCGGCTCCAAATGAATGGACCGGTCTTTTCATTTTCGTACTTGAAGTGCTACGAAGTTACAGAGCTAATTCTGTCGGCAACTCGTGCAACGCTTCGTGAGAAACGAGGTGTGAGGTAACCCTCGAGGATTCCGGCGCCAAATGCAAAAGCGAACAGCGCTAGCTGGCCCGCCATAATTCCGGATCCGCCCTGACCTGCCAGAAATGCCACTCGCGTGGTTGATTCCTGATCAGAAACCAGCGGTAGTGAGATGATTCCAGCACCGAACAGTGCGAACACTGCCAGAGCCAGCACACCACCAACAAGCGGTCGTGCCAATCCAACCATAAACAGCGCCACTTTTTCGGTGTACTCAAGCTGCATCGTGACCGTTCGCAGAAGAACTGCAAACGCACTACCAGCAATACCGAAAATCACTGCCGCAAATACGATCTCAAGCGGTGTGGAGAGGAACAACGCCTCAACACCCGACACTGTGACCGTCGCCGCTGCAAGTGCTCCAGCAAGTACAGTGAGTCCAACCATCGGTGAGACGATTCGCCGAAGCATTGTTCGAGAATGAATCATTTCACCAACGTTGGCACTCAACGTACCCAGGATCTGGTCGCCGTCCCGAAGAACGTCGATGCCGCCTGCCATTGCGCGGTCAATCCAAGCCTGGAGATTATCGATCATCTGTGTGTGATCATTGAGCTTCGCGCTGCGAACCCTGATCACCAATCGTTCAACTGAAGCCACGAACGTTGCCGCCTCGGCAACCATTCCGCGTCCGCCCTCTTGCGGACTAACGTCTTCGGCCTCAAATCGTACTGGTTCCGTCATATCGTGCTCCTATTTAGTAAAACCGAGCCTTGAACTCAATTCCACCTTTTTGGGTGTGCTGATGACGCACCGGGAATGCCGGTTCCTCATTGGTTGACGCGCACCGCGGAAAGATGCTGCAAACGTAGCACTGAGAAGGTGAAAAATCAAGAATATTGACTCATTTTGAACTCAAAACCGACCGATTTCGTCGCGAGCGAAAAATACCTGTTTCCGGCTATTTCTGCTGGTCTCGGCACTTGAGCACCTTCCTCGGTGAAGACCTAGATCGCCAGCTAATTGACCAAATTGAAGTATTCAAATCTGGATCAACACCGCGGGGACTGGTAATTCACGAACACCAGCTTGAAATTAGTGAATAAACTGCACTCAATTCTGCTGCATGAATCTCCATATAGGTTCACAGGGTTCAGGAAAACTCAAATGACTTGGAGTTTGGTTTGGGTAACTACGATCTCCTAATTCAAAATGGCCGTGTGCTCGACGCTGATACAGATTTCGATCAGATTTCCGACTTGGCGATCTCAAACGGCAGGATCGAACGAATCGACCCAGCGATCAATCCCGCCCTGGCCGACGACTTAATCGACGCAACCGGTCAGTGGGTTATTCCGGGGATGATTGACACCCACGTCCACGTGTCAAATGCTGCCGGCCTTGGTCGAATACGAGGTCTTGGTTTGCAGATGGTCGCAGCATCGGGAGCGACCACTGTGATCGACCTCGGTGGAAGCATGGATGCCCTGCGGGCTGGCATCGTCGCACGTGGCTCAGGGGTAAACGTGGGCAGTCTCGGTTACCTCAAACCGGGCGAGACCGTTCCTGAGGGTCGGCTGAGTGCCGATTCAATCCTCGAAATTGTTGGCGAAGCACTTGATGTTGGTTCGCTTGGCATCAAGCTCTGGGGCGGTTATTACCCGTTCACCCCGGAAGAAACATCACGATTCATCGCAGCTGCAAATCAACTCGTGGGTTATGTCGCCTACCACGTCGGAACCACAGAAACGGGATCACGTCTCGACGGTCTGCGAGAAGTTCCGTCGCTTCTCGGCAGAACTGGCAAAGTGCACCTCGCCCATATCAACGCATACTGCCGTGGCTCGATACTCCCGGTCGAAGAAGAGATTCTAGAGGCGCTTCAAATCGTTGAATCCCTGCGGCAGCAAGTCGTTTCCGAGGTCCATCTTGCTCGACCCAACTTCACGCTCGGCAAGTGCGATGAAAACGGCAACGTTCTTGCCGATGTCGTTGGAAACTGTCTGCGCCTGAGGAATTACGATCCAACCGACAACGGTATTCGCGCAGCGTTACGAGATGGTTATGCATCTACGGTCGAAGAAACTAGCACAGGGCTAGTGCTGGTCTCAGGCGAACGTGGGGTTGAGCTTTTCGACGCTGGCAACACCGATCTGCCTATGAGTTTTCCGGTAAACAGTGCCGAATCGGCATTCCAACTCACAGCTGCAAAAGACTCCGAGGGTGAATTCATCATCGACGCGGTTGGAAGCGACGCTGGAGCGCTGCCAAGAAACGTGAACATCGAACAGTCGATGCGACTGGTGATATTCGGTGCGCTAGAACCACTCGAATTGGTGCAGAAACTCAGCCTGAATCCGGCAAAAATGATTGGTCTCGAATCGAAGGGTCGACTGACGGAAGGGCTCGACGCCGATATCACCATCATCGATCCCGATCTCGGCAAGGCAAGCTACGGCTTCGTTGGCGGAGAACTAATCATGATAAGGGGACGAGTCGTTGGCCGAGGCGGAACGATCCTCACCACACCACGTGGCGAACGTGCGATGGAAGCGACCGGGCTGCCGTTCGAAACGATCGACATCACAAAGGCAATGATGTACTCAGGACGCGGGTGATCGATGCACCAAAGAACCCCTCGACTCCGCTCTACTACACCCTAGAAATCGATACTTGCTTTCTCGACATCACCATTCCAAAAGAACCACCCGAGTCAATCAACATCCTCGGGTACCTCAACGTTCCTGAACGAGAAGTAAATGGCGAAGTTGTACGCCAGCTTCAAGCCACCACCAACTAACCAGGGTGCAACCGTGTACGCCCCTGCCCATAGGAATCCGGTAACGGTCGAACTGGGCATTCGACCCAGTCCTCGACCCAGGTTCGCCGATCCCGCCATGACCGTCCGTTCTTCGGGCGAGACGAGAGCCATCATGTACGACTGCCTTGTCGGGACGTCCATCTCGTCGAAAATCCCGCGAAGCATCCAGATGCCAGCCGCCAGAGCGGCACTCGGCGCGAGCGCAAACGAAATGAGACATATATTCGAAGCAACCTGGGTCCAAACGAACGTGTTGAGCAACCCGATTCTTTTAGCGACCGACGGTGCAAGCCAGATCGAGACAAGATTGAGCCCTTGCGTGGCGATCATAATGGCAGCGATCGTGCCTTCATTCATACCGTATTTATCGACCATCCACAGCGCGAAGAACGCATCGAAAATCATCCCTCCCGAGAACGAATCGACCGCAAACAGGCTCGATATTTTCAGGATCGGCTTTCGTGACGGTGTTTTGAACGGATTGACGAGTAGCTGACCGACACTTGCTCGTGATTCAATGGCCGCCGATAGCGCTAGGTAGATAACCGCATTGAGCAGGTTGATACCGAGATAGATCACCAGCAACACCTTGTAGGCGTCGACGATCTCCCAATCTCGAACTCCGATCAAATACGTGGCAATTCCGACCAGAGCACTGCCGATCGCTCGGCCACCAGCCGAAGAAACAGAAAGATTCGAAAAGGCTCGAGTGCGGGTTTGAGCGTTCGTAATTTCGGTGAGGGACGCTTGCTCAAGCTGGAGATTCGGTCCCCAGTGCATCCCGCTGCCGGCATACGAACCGAAGAACGAAGCGAGCCCTATCAGCCACACATTTTCAGTGAAGAACAACATCACGATGGTGAGAGCGGTAATCACGGCGATGATCACGAACCACGCACGGCGTGAGATCGAATTCGCCGTGAACATAACCACCAGCGAAAACAGGAATCCGCCAACGAGACTGGCGCCCAGCACAAGTCCGATCTGCGGAATGGAAAGACCGATTTCAGCAAGATAGATCGCGAGAATGACCGCGATCAACCCGCGCCCCATGTCGCGCAGGCCACGCCCGGCATAGACGATCAGCGCGTCAAACCCCGGTCGACCGACCGAGACATTCGAAACAGGCGCTGCGGAATCCTGAATATTCATTGGCACTTACAAGACCCAGAGTGTAGCCATGCCCAGCGTCGGATGTCGGGATTCAAACGCCATATGAAAATACCCAGACGCGAAAACGTGCCGGGGAGATTCATTCGCAACATGCGGCAGGCAACCATTTAGTTAGTTATGAATCTCCCCGGCACGCCGTCTATATAAATATAATCTGGGCACTCAAATTGCGTCAGGGTTACCTTCAAATTACCGTTTCCATTACGGCGCGATTACCGCACCCACTTTCACGAGAATGGCACTCCAAATGTCCACGCAACTGTAGAATCGCCGTAAAACCACACTGTGTGCTCGATCCATTTCAGGAAAAATCTCAAATTGGGTAATTCACAGCGATTCGATACCGTGCTGAAAAACGGTCGCGTGGTCGATCCAACTAACCAAATCGATGGCCAGTTCGATGTCGGGATTCGCCTCGGCAAGATCGCCACTGTAGTCGAGACGATCCCGCCGGAATCAGCCGACGATATCATCGATGTTTCCAACCAAATCGTGATGCCGGGACACATCGACACCCACGCCCACCTGTCAAGTCCGTTCCAGGGAAGCGTCGACAGGGCGTTCGGGCACGCCATGTTGGTCGAATCGGGCACAACGACCGCACTCGACCTCGCTGGCGATCCGACGATGATGTCGGAAGGCATGATAAAGCGGGGTGCCGGTCTCAACGTCGCTTCACTTATGGGACTCGTCCCTCACCAAACGGTCTCCGAAGACGATCCACGACCTTCGGTTTTACGTGATGCAATATCCGAGGTAAAAAAGCGTGGCGGTTTCGGCGTAAAGATGCTCGGCGGCTACCACCCGTTCACCCCTGAGGCTTCTGCCGATGTGGTGAAAGAGGCAAACGAGCAGCTCGCATGGGTTGCTTTCCACGTTGGGACAAAAGACTCCGGTAGCGATATGATCGGTCTACGTGAAGTACCCGAAATTACCGGTAAAGGTCGACTACACGTCGCTCACATTAATTCGTACACGCGGGGCATGATCGACCAACCGCATGAAGAAGTTCAAGAAGCCCTCGGAATGATTGAGCGTATGCGATCACACTGGATCACTGAGGCGTATCTCGCTCAAATCAACGGCACAAATGGCAAATGCGACGAGAACGGCGATGTCATCTACAACGTGATGCAGAACTGCCTGAAAGCACGCGGATACCCGACCAACGAAGACGGCGTGCGTGCATCGCTGCGAGACGGATATGGGTCAGCACTGGTTGAGCGTGGCGGTCGGGTCATTCGCGTCACCGGACAGGAAGCGGTGGATATTTGGGAATCGGTGGCTACCGACGCATCACTCAGCTACCCGGTGAACCCACCAACGAGCGCATTCAGTCTCACTACAGCGAAATACGACGATGGAACTTTCCGGGTTAACGCTATTTCAACTGATGGCGGCTCGCTGCCTCGCAACGTGGCTATCGAACGAACGATGGCGTTGGTCGCTTTCGGGGCACTCAGCATGGACGAAGCCGTTACAAAGCTCAGCTACACACCGTCTCGAATGATGGGTTTGCTAAACAAGGGGCACTTCTTCGAGGGTGCCGACGCCGATGTGACGATAGTAAATCCTGGAACAGGCAAGGCATCGATGTCACTGGTGGCTGGCGAATTAATCATGCTCAACGGTCGTGCGATCGGCCGAGGCGGTACCTGGTTGGTACTCGAAGAGGGCAGGCAGGCCGCCGCTGCGATTGGTCTACCGTATGAAGTTATCGATCTCGAAAACAGCCGACTCTACGAAAATTGGAACTAAGGCCCCCAGAGCCGAAAACTACCCAAAGAAAACGTGGCCATACCACATAAAGGATCAACTGAATGTCGCTGAAAGATCGTATTGGTGTCGACGCTGGCAAAACCCGTTTGGAAGACGCGGTTCAGTGGGCTATCGATAACGAGTTCTACTTCCTAGATTTCAACGCCGACGCAGGATCCAACCACATGGCCACGTGGACACCTGATCGAGCGCGTGAAGTTCGGAGCATGTGCGAATCGCACGGAATTTCAATCGGGCTTCACACTCTTTCGGCAGTGAACGTTGCAGAGTTTTCACCCTACGTTTCACGAGCGGTCGAGGAGTACATGCGTGCGAGCGTCGATCTTGCCAATTCGCTCGATTGCGCATGGACGGTCGTACACGCCGGATTCCACTTCTCGGGCGACGTTCCTGAACGTAAGAAATCGTCGATGGATCGACTGAAACGTATCTGCAAGTACGGAGCCGATACCGGTCAGAAAATCCTGCTCGAAAACCTGAACTTCGAACCCGACAAAGCCGAAGTTCACTATATGGCTCACACAGTCGAAGAAACTCGAGAATATTTTGATGAAATCCCACCAGAGCAGCTAGGGTGGGCGTTCACAGCAAACCATTCACATCTCGTGCCCGATGGCGTCGATGGATTCCTCGATGCGTTCGGTATCGACCGAATCGGTGAAGTCAGGCTCGCCGACAACCATGGCGACTACGAGGTCCACCTCATCCCAGGCGAAGGCAACCTCGACTTCTCCAACCTGTTCACCCGACTCGAAACCACCGGATACAAAGGCCACTACTCGATGGCGTACGGTTCGGATGAACAGCGAATCGAATCACGCAACCACCTGGCCACGCTGGCTTAGAACCGAAAGGCGAATCCTGTGTACCACGTCGACGATATCGACCCAGATGCCCTCTTCCCTAAGGGTGCAACCACACACGGTCGTTCGACACGTGCCCCGGCAACCGGAACGAAGGGCATGGTCGCTTCGGCGCACCCGTACGCATCCCGGGCGGGTTTCGATGTGTTGCGAGACGGCGGTAACGCAATGGATGCGGCCGTAGCCGTAGCATCCACGCTCAACATCGCCGAGCCTTACATGTCGGGTGTCGGTGGCATTGGCATAGCACTGGTCTACATTGCGAAAGAAAATCGCACTCGAGTGCTGAATTTCTCAGGCCACGCTCCAAACGCAGCTCAGCCCGACATGTACGACCATCTCAACGCGGAGACGGGTCCGATCTCGCCGTTGGTGCCTGGCAATGTCTCAGGTTGGATGACGATGCACGACACATACGGATTGCTACCGCTAACGAGAGTGATGCGAGATGCAATTCAATATGCCGACGAGGGTGTCGCTCTCACGCCCTTCAATGCCAGCATGATCGAAGAGAACCTCGTGCGAATCGATCGGTTCGAATCGTCCCAGAAAGCCGTAGTAGTCGAACGAACCGGCCTAAGCGCAGGTTCCGTTTTCCGCCTACCGCAACTCGCCGAGTCACTGACCGCAATCGCCGAAGGTGGACAAAAAGAGTTCTATGAAGGCGCACTTGGCGATCGAATTCAGGCAGGGCTCGAAGCTGCTGGTGGAATCATCAGTCGAGAAGAGTTGGCGGCCTATCGGGCGTACTGGCAAGAACCGCTGAGCACCGACTACCGAGGATTCGAAGTGCGCGTTGCGCCACCGAATTCGTCGGGATTCCAGATTCTCGAAACGCTGAATATTTTGAACAATTTCGACGAACTCCCCTATGGATCGAGCGATTCTCTACACAGGCTCGTCGAGGCTGTCTACATCGCTGCTGACGATCGTGCAAAGTACGCCGGTGATCCTGCACAGGTCGAGATTCCTTTGGATCGGTTGCTCTCCGCCGAATATGCAGCCGATCGCGCCGCTGAAATAAGCATGCTCGAAACCTCGGGACCTCCTGCTGAACGCTGGGATCGTTCTCGCGTTGACCACGCTCCCGTGGGCATTAAGCCCGAGTACGCCAGCGGTCTGACAACTCACTTTGCGACCGCCGATTCCGAAGGCAACGTCGTCACAATCACACAGACCCTTGGTGGAGCGTTTGGTTCAGCAGTTGTCGCAGGAGATACTGGCATCTTCATGAACAACATGTGCAAGTGGTTCGACATTGATCCCGGTTCCGATAGTCCGAACCTGATAGGACCCGGAAAGCAACAGGACTTCTGCATCGCTCCGGCACAGATTTTCTATGGAGCGGGCGACAAGAAAATAAAAATGTCGATCTCGACTCCAGGTAGCTGGGGCATCCTTCATACGACTGCCCAGATGATGTATGCCCACATCGATGCTGGGATGAACGTTCAAGAGGCTATCGAGGCACCTCGCTTCCGGCACTATGACAGCGGAATGCTGCTTCTTGAAAACCGCTTCCCTCGCCACATGCGAGAGGACCTCGCACGGCGCGGCCACCGGGTACACGTGGCTCCCGATTGGCACAACGCAGTAGGAGGCGGTCAAGGCATCCAGTTCACAGAGCATGGAACCATGCTCGGAGGAGCCGACCCCCGCCGTGATGGCGTAGCAATGGGCTACTAGGTGGTGCTATTGGCACGTTTTCATGATGGCGAGTGCATCCCCACAGAAAGTGTCCTCCTGAGGCACTCGAAGGACGACAGGTTGGCATGATGAGTAAAATTCACTCAAATTCATGCCCAACCCAAACAAAATAACCGCCAGTTACGATGGCCTCTCCGTATTCCCAAAGATGGTGTGCGAGGTAATGGGCTCCGCCGATGGCGAGGTGCCCAAATCAGCTCGCGAAAAATCTACGAACTTGGTGCGGAAGTCGGAAAACGCAGCTACACACTCGTTACGGGCATCGCCCTCGGGCTCCCGCACGGCTCGGTGCTCGGAGCAAAATCGTAAGACGGGCTCGTGCTCGGTATCTCCCGACGTAAAGTTTCACCGAGCACATCGAGCGGTACAACTCACACACTCGAGGCTACGAAATCATCGTCTACACCGGCTGCGGTCTGAAGGATCGTGAAGTCGATAACATCCAGACCGGCGACGCCACTGTAATAGCTGGAGGCCGTTCTGGCACACTTGGTGAATTTTCGATCGCCTACGATCAGGCCAAGATCATCAATGTCCTCGAAGGGACGGGTGGCATAGCCGATCACATCGACGAGTTGGTCGAGGCAATCAACAAAGAAACCGGTGCCAGAGTCATCGGCCACTCTGCCCCGATAAAACTCGTCGAACTACTCGAACAGGTGCACATCGATGACGTCTTACCCGGCTACCTCGACCTAGTAGAAAACCACGAAACCGACGGCGAACTGGAATGACCGGCGATTCGTAGTTCCACAGCTAACCAAACGCAAGCCATCCTGCAGCTCACCGATCTCGAAGAAAACGTGGCTTTGTCACCGTTGGACCCGGCCTGAGGTGTCACCGCCGGCTACTGCCATTACCTCTTTCACGCTGACGAGGTTGAAGTCGCCGTGGAAAGTGTGCGACATCGCTGACGAGGCGACCGCAAAGTCGAGAACCTTTCGAGAATTCCAACCGCCTTGGTTGAGTCCATAGATCATCGCTGCGCAGAACGAATCGCCACCGCCAACGCGGTCGACAATTCGAACGGGGTACTTCGCACCAACGAGAATCTCATCGCCATCAAAGTAGATCGCGCTCCAGTCATTGTCATCAGCCGAAATGCTCTCTCGCAGAGTAATTGCGACCTTCTTGAACCAGAATTTGTCGACAAGCTCCTGAACAACAGGGCGGTAGGCGTTGGGATCGATCTCCCCGGTCGTTACATCTACACCTTCTGCCGCAACGCCAAGGCACTTTTCCGCGTCCTCTTCGTTTCCGATCGAAACATCAACATGCTTCATCATCGGAATCATCGTCTCCTGCGCCTCTTCAGCACTCCACAGATTTCCTCGGTAGTTCATATCGGCGCTGACGGTTAAGCCCATCTGCTTGGCTGCTGCTGCCGCCTCGTCGCACGCCGCCGCTGCGGTTTTTGAGATCGCCGGAGTGATTCCAGTGAAATGGAACCAGTCCTTACCCGCAAACACCTGCTCCCAGTCGACATCGCCAGGCTTTATCTCGGCTATTGCTGAAGCTGCCCGGTCGTAAACAACCTTCGAAGCCCGCATTGCCGCACCGGATTCGAGGTAGTAGGTACCCAGCCGCTTGCCCTGTCGGAGAATTTCAGAGGTGTCGACTCCGAACTGGCGAATGTAGTTAACACATGCCTGCCCGATGTCGTTATCGGGTATCGCTGTTACGAATGTTGCATCGACACCGAACTGCGCTAGCGATACTGCGACGTTGCACTCGCCACCACCGTAGGTGACTTCGAACTCACGAGCCTGGGTAAAACGCTCTCGTCGCATCGTGGCGAGTCGGAGCATCACCTCTCCAAAAGTAACTACCTTGACCATGGGGGTCTTGATCCTTTTTTCTGTGTGAATTGGTTGGTTGATGAATTGATATCGGTCAGTGTGTGATCAGTTGCCGATCAGTCGAATCACGCCGAAAAAGAGTGGCAATGCCGCCTACAACCCCCGGATGGATTTGATGAGGGTGACCGTGTCCTTGCTGCGCTGTTCGAGTTTGTCCCACGCCCTGTCCTTGATGATGTCGGCAGACACCAGCTTCGAACCCATACCCACCGCGACAACACCAGCTTCGAACCACGGTCGAAGCGACTCCTCGGTGATATCAACACCACCGGTCGGCATGATCGACGACCACGGCATCGGTGCGAGAACGTCCTTTACGAATCCGGGTCCTCCAACCGCGCTACCCGGGAAGATTTTTACGATATCGGCCCCGAGTTCTTCGGCTGCTGAAATTTCAGAAGCGGTTCCGCATCCTGGAACGTAGCCAACTTTTCGCCTATTGCAGACCTTCGCGACGTCGGGGTTGGTTACCGGTCCGACAATAAAGCTGGCACCTGCACCAATGTACATTGAAGCGGTTCCCGCATCGAGAACTGAACCAGCACCGAGAATGGCGTCGGGAAGTTCGGCTGCGCAGAACTTATCGAGTGCCGAGAACACTTCCCAGGCGTGATCGCCACGATTTGTGAACTCAAGAACCTTGATCCCACCGTTTACGCAAGCCTTTGCAATATTTTGAGCGATAGCGAGATCTCCGTTGTAAAAGACCGGCACAACACCGATTTCGTTGACTGCGTTTAGTGCCTGTAGCCGTGAATATCTGGCCAAATCGGGTTCTCCTTAGCGAGATGTTTCAAATTTATCCACAGGCTAGTTTATCGCTCTCGGCGCGAGTAGTAACCTCTCAGTCCACATATGTTGAACAACCCTTATAGGAACTCCACTCGTAGTTGCGTTTTGCCAATAAGAGAAAGACATCCAAATGGACTCGAATCCAATAAAAGACAAGCTAATCCGGGGCGAAGCGTCAGTCGGCACATGGTCGACTACCGGTGATCCTTCGGTAATCGAAATACTCGCACACATGTCTGACCTCGACTGGATCACGGTCGACTTCGAGCACAACGCTATCGATGTCTCTACCGCAGTCAACTGCCTGCGAGCGGCTCAAGGAAGCGGCAAGGTGATGTTCGCCCGTGTTCCATACGTCGACAAAGTTTGGATCAAGCGCATTCTCGATATTGGCTTCATGGGGATCGTGGTCCCCGACGTTAAAAACGCCGAACAAGCGGCCGAGGCGGTAAGGGCAGCCAAGTACGCCCCCGAAGGACTGCGCGGTATCGGTAGCGCACGCGGGCAGATCGCCTACGGTCCAGACTTTTACCAAAAGGCGAACGACATGACGATGGTCGTGATCATGATCGAAGATCCGGTTGCGGTCGATCAAATCAACGAAATCATGGCGGTCGAGGGTGTCGATGTCTGTTTCGTCGGTCCAAACGATCTCGCGCAAACCCTCGGGGTCCCGATCGGACTGGATAACAAGCATCCCGATCACATCGCTGCGGTGCAGAAAGTTGTCGATGCGGGTAAACGCAACGGTATCGCAACGGGCGCTCACACTGCATCCGGTGAGGAAGCGTCACGCCGCATCAAGCAGGGCATGCAGTGGTTTCCGATTAGTTCAGACGCAGGAATGCTCAGATTCGGCGTTGATGGACAGCTAGCTGCCATGGAAGAAGGACTTAAAAACGACGCCACCGACGATAACTCCGAGGACGGCGGGACGTTTTACTAAGACGGGTCGTTGCCAGTCACGGTTGTTCTGAGCGCTATTTAGAATCACGTCCTATGCGGACCAACTTGAGCGGAAGAGCGCCACTGCCTAAATCGTAAATCGGCTGCAACAAGAAAGTGATACTGAATCAAGTTCAGCATGGCAATTGGCAGCTAGTAACGACATCAAACATCGGCGCCGAACCACCATCTACACCTACAACCGGTCGATTTCGTGGAGTAGCTCGATCGCGGCCGGAATCGAATCGGTGTAGACGTTCGACCAGCGGATCATACCCTCGCCATCAACTATGAAAACCGACCGCTTCGAAATTCCGCGGCTCTCGTTGAACACGTCATACGCTTTCGACACCTCACCATGCGGCCAAAAATCGCTAGCAATCGGAAACGGAACACCGCACTCACCCTTGTATTCACCCAGACTCTCAGCCCACGCCTTCTGAACAGCTACTTGATCGCAGCTGATCTCGATAACTTCGGTGTTTCGAGTTTGGAATTCATCGTAGTTTGCGCGGAACCCGCGCACCTGATTCTGTCAGCCACCGGTGAAGCTTGCAGGATGAAAGGCAATCACGACCTTTTTACCGCGTAGGTCGGAAAGTATTACAGTGCCGGAGTGTGAACTAAGTGCGAAATCTGGTGCCTGGGCGCCGGTTCTAAGTGCCATGTGAAGTTACTGCTCCATTGAGAAGATCGAATGCCGATTGGGCTTGCAACCCGCAATACTACAAGCAATCCCAGTTCCAAATACGCATTGCGTTCAGACCAAGGTATTTATCACGCTCATTTGAACTCAGCCAATCGAAGCCTTCTTGGGCGAGTTTGAGTTCGTTTTTCAGTGAAATCCAGCCGTACTCGATCCTGTGATATCCGGGGTAGCCAGTACCCCACATAACGCGGTCGATCCCAAAAGTATCAATCGCCATTTTGATCACATCGTGCATGTCGGCGAAAGGATGCTCGTCGCTCTCTGATCGATTGTGAATATCGGAGATTTTCATGTGAATGTTGTCGTGATTCGCGAGCGCGAGTACCGGCTTATATTCATCCCAATCGGGAGCCATATTTGGCTCCGGGTACATCATGTGATCGATCAGCCAAATGATACCCGCGTATTTTTTAGCAACGTAGTCGAGTTGATGCGCATGCTCAGGTCGGTTGTGGATTTGAACGATACCTGCCCGCTGCTCGATTGCTTTGAACATGGCATCGTTCTCAGGACGCTTCAAAATATCGACTTCCGAGTAATATTGCGGATGAAAGCGAAATCCCTGCATCTCGCGCTCGTCCATCCAGTAGACAGCTTGCTCAGCGTTTTGATCGTCCATCGGATCGACCAAGCCCATCGAAACGAATCGATCCGGATACTTGATCGCCGATGCCGCGATGTACTCGTTGTCCCAAGTCGAAAACGATGTCTGCACAAGAACCGTCTTATCGACGCCATTCGCATCCATATCGGCAAGTTGCAGTTCGGCGTTACCGTGCGCCGTGGGCTTAGAAGTGAAACTGGGCGCACTCGGCCCAATGGGCGCGATCGGTGGCATCTCCCATATATGAACGTGGGTATCAACAATCATTAGGCACGAAAACTCCCGAAAACCAGCGAACAATAAGTGTTAGGAAATTCGAGCCCGCTTACCCCTCGCCGCGTACTCCGTAGTAGGAATCTCACGCGAAATCGGTTAGAAACGCCGAGTGTTCGATAAGTTACTTGCGAGCCCTGTCGATTAGCGCTCTTGATAGGAACAAAAGCATTGACAGTGAACCGAGTACGAGCAATCCGAAGCCGAACCCGGCTTTCACGCCCGACCCACTCGTCGTGTAGGCATGAACCGGCTCCTCCGTCGAAGCGTGCACTGTCGCTGACGCTCCAGCGACCGATGCGACGACGATCAAGGCGATAACGATTTGTTTATACGTGTATTTAGCCATAGCGACATTATGCACGACGCTGTCAAGGTGCTATTTCATCGCTATTTGCCCAAGTGTTACGGATTTCCAGGGGCCGGTCGGCCCGTCGCACATTCCAGCATTCGCAACTTCCATACCGGTCAGTTGCGAACAACCGTCTGGAACTCGAAGCCAACTTGAAGCGTACCCTGCGCAGCTTCGGACTGTTATGAGGTGTAGGCAGTAACGAACTCGCCACGCTGAAGCATAGACCGGACCGTCGAGGGGATGTAGTGGTTGTACGCGCCTGCTCTCAACAATGGAATAAATCCGCTCGAAGACGACGCGTTTTCAGCAACCATCGATCCGAACTCACCTGCCAGTTCCTGCTCGGAAAGGCCGGTTGTAAGGTTCAGGTGCGGGTAACGGTGTTCAGCGAGAATATCGCCGAGAAGGCCATCGAGAGAATCGACACCGGTCACACTGAGCATTTCTTTTCGCTCGGAGTCAGTTGTTGGGATGTACGGATGGTTGGCCAGAGTCTTAGGAGTATTTCCGGAGGAAGCTTGTGAAGCCATATGAAGTGGGCGTTACTCCAATGTTGCCTGATAGCTGGCTGCGTCCATCAACTCGTCGAGCTGCGCGGTATCCGAGAGTTCGACCTTGATCAGCCAGCCGACACCATAGGGCTCGGCATTGACCGACTCAGGATTGTCGACGGCTTTGGAATTGACCTCGATGATCTTGCCTCCAACCGGTGAAAACAGATCGCTTACCGCTTTCACCGACTCGATTTCACCGAACTTCGCGTGCTGTATAACGTCGGTACCAGCTTCCGGAAGATCAACGAACACGACATCACCGAGGGATTCTTGTGCAAACATGGTCACGCCCACTTCAGCGACTTTCCCGTTCATCCGCACCCATGTGTGTGTTTTTGAATATTGGAGATCGCCCGGATACATCGGTAGTTCACGTTCCTTCAGCTAGACCTGCCTGATGGCTCGCACGGCCGCAACTTCAGCGATGATTCCGTCGGAGTATTGCACCGGCATGTCCCAACCACCAAACTGCACCAGCTTGGCGATCGAATCGACATGGACGGAGTGGAGTGCTGTTTCCTTGAGCGCCTGACATTCCGACTGGGTCTGAGATACGTCGCTCAACATCTACTCTTGGTAAAACATTCACGCCAAGGTCGAAGCCGCAATTTCTCAGTGCAACTCGCCTGATGACCGATTCGTCACACTCAATCGTAACCCGAATCAGACCAGATTGCCGAGCAATTCTTCGATGACAGAATCCACCTCGGGCAAACCCTTCTCGATAGACCATCCTGATCCCTCGCTTCGATGACTTCGTTCGGGAAATCCACTGAGGACTATCGGAAGTGACCACTCCCACTCTTCACACCGCCTACGGCTTGTCGCCGAACAACTCGTCCCAGGTCGGCATCGTCCCCGACTGATCCTGCGAGAACGGATTACTCGCTCGAAGCAGCCGCGCATGCTCGACTGAAGCCCCATCCAGTGTCGGCGCACTGTGCTCGGCGGTAAGCGGCGACCCGCCAACGATGCCGGTAATCGCCTGCGAACGCCCTCCGTCACTTTCGACCCCTCTCGAATGCGCCGCAACCTTGAAGCGACCAAGTCCACCGGGATCGATCAAAGAGCCAATCCCGGCGAGATCCTCCTGCGACTCACTTCTCGAGAACTGACCGTTAATCGTTCGCGCACCGATATCGCTCAGGAAACCGCCGATACCGATGTTCGTCAAGAACTGCCGCTGTGCCACGTATGAACGTTTGCCAATGCGCTCGAATCCGTTGACCAGCAGCATATGATCGACAGTGGTGAAGTCGACGTGCGCTGTAATGTCCTGTCTGCCGATGCGGGCAAGAGCGTTCTGGCTAAGCGTGTGCTGGTAGTAGCAACGTAGGGAGCCACCGAGCCGGGCAGGTGTGTAAAGCTCAGGGCGCTCATAGCCGTAATCAATCGTGATCACATATCCACGCTCAAGCGTCGCCGAAACGGAATCAGCCCAGTTCCTGAGTCTGAGATTCGCCTCACCGCGGTATCCCTCGGGTAGCGATCCGAGAAACGGCTCGACTCGGGCGGAGATTTCCGGGTCGCTCACATCGTTAATTACTTCGACAAACTTACCGCCCTGATGGTCAACGTAGATTTCTCGGACTTCACCCGCCTGGACGATGAATCGATTCACGGGCATTGCATCGAGCAGTTCGTTCGAGATCACACAACCCTTAACGCCGAGCGGCAGTAACGAAAGTTGACCGATCACGGTCGATTCGGCAGGCGGAACGAGGTCGGTCGCGATGTACGAGATAACCTCGCGTATCGCGGGCAACTCTCGCTCGATGTATTCGTAAACATCCGAACCAAGCACACCATCGCCTGCGCCCATTTCGACAACGGTGAATTCGTCGGGCGATCCCAGGTTCCGCCACATCTCGTCGAGCTGTAGTGCCAGCAAAGCGCCAAAAGCAGGGTGACTTGAAGGACTCGTGAAATAGTCACCGTCTGTCCCTACAGGAGTTGAGCCAATTTGGCGACGGCGGCTCGGATAGTAGCCGTGCCGATCGTCGTACAACGCGGCGTCCATAAACGCCTCGAACGTGATCGGTCCATGCTCATCGATGCGGTCGATCAGCCGTTGTTCAAGATCGCTATGTGACATTGTCTCGGTCATACGGGGAACGATACCAGCGCGCCAGCACTCTGGGAGCCAACCTGTTCTCCAGCGGACCGGGGGAGTTAGAAGGAGAGAATTGCGACGCGGAACCGAGTGATCATGTCACGAGCGCGACCAACGCCTAGCGATCACCGATCGGGACGTACTCGAGCTCACGACCACCTGTGTACTGCAGAAGCGGTCGGATCAGGATGTTGTGCTTGAACTGCTCGACGACCTGAATCGTCCAGCCAGGAATTCGGCCGACCGCGAATATCGGAACAAACAGGTCCTGCGGAACGCCATTCAGGTAGTAGATAACCCCGGCAAAGAAGTCGACGTTCACGTGGATGCCACGTCGGGCGTACGGCTTCATGGCGTCGACCACAGCTTCGAGGATCTGGTACCACTCGGGCTGGCCCATCTCTTCACTGAGGTTCTTTACACCTTTACGAAGATGCCCGGCTCGTGGGTCTTCGGCTTTGTAAACCCGGTGACCGAATCCCATGACGCGTTCACGGTTAGAAAGAAGATTTTGAACGTAGTTGGCGGCGTTATCGGCTGTGCCGATCTCTTTCGCCATCTGCATCACGTTCTCAGCGGCTCCGCCGTGGGAAGGACCCGATAGCGCTGCGATTCCGGCGGTAATTGCTCCGTGAATGTCGGCGGCGGTGCCTGCAACGACACGTGCGGTAAATGCTGATGCGTTCGATCCGTGGTCGGCATGGAGGACGAAATCTTTATCCATCAATCTCATTGCCTCTACACTCGGCTCGTCGCCTTTGAGCATGTAGAGGAAGTTACCGGCGTGGTTGAGCGTCGAGCTCGGTTTGATCGGATCTTTGCCCTGACGAATATTGTGGTGCGCCATTACGATCGACGGCACCTGCGACGTCAGTCGGTTGCCCTTGCGGATCGTGGCTTCAGCTGAATTATCGTTACGATCTTCATCGAATGATGCGAGTGCTGAAACTGCAGTCCGGAGTGCGTCCATCGGGTGAGAGTCTTTGACGAGCTCAATGACATCGAAGATCTGCTCGGGAAGCTCACGAGCAGCCTTTAGCTCGGCGTCAAACTCGTCTAGCTCGGCCTGAGTCGGAAGCTTACCTTGAATGAGCAGGTAGCCGGTCTCTTCGAACGTCGAGTGCTCAGCGAGATCATTGATGTTGTAACCCCTGTATTCGAGGACACCCTCTTTACCGTCGATGAAGGTGGTAGCACTCCGATCGAAATAAACGCCGGTCAGCCCTCGATGGACTGTGATGTCTTCTGATGTCATGTGGGGTTACTGATCCATCGCAGCGTCAGCGAAGGCGTCGCGCTCTGCAAAATAATGCTCGATAAAAAGTGCGAAGGTACGGTTCCAGCAGCATCATTCCATATGGTGCGCAGGACGCGTAACTAGCGATTCGAGGCTACACCGCAAGCAATAGACCGTCAAATTGACGTCCTATTGCTTTTTGTTAGGTTTTTATGAGGTATTTCTTCGCCTCAAATCACCCGATTACGACTTGTCGGCGATCTGTTCCAAGAATTTGGCTACGGCTTCGTCGACGGACATCGGATCGAGATTCTCTCCGGTGCGGGTGCGGACTGCCAGTGTTCCGGCTTCGACTTCACGATCGCCAACGACAAGCATATAAGGAATTTTCTGAAGTTGTGCCTGCCTGATTTTGGCGTTCATCCTGTCGTTCGAGTCATCAACTTTAATCCTGATACCTGCGGCCTTGAATTTTACACCGACTTCGTGGCAAAAATCGTTGTGACGATCGGCGATCGGAACGACAACAGCCTGAACCGGAGCCAGCCACAGAGGGAATACTCCCGAAAGGTGTTCGATCAACACACCGAGAAAGCGCTCAAGCGATCCGTACATGGCGCGGTGAACCACAACAGGCCGCTGGCGACTACCGTCCTCGGCTGCATACTCAAGATCGAACCGCTCGGGTAACGAAAAGTCGAGTTGAACAGTACCGCACTGCCAGTCGCGTCCGAGCGCGTCCGGAATGAAGACATCAATCTTCGGCCCATAGAAAGCGCCTTCGCCAGCTTCAGCCGTGTATTCCATGCCCGAACTATCTAGGAGTTCGGTGAGAACGACCTCGGCCTTGTCCCACATCTCGTCCGAGCCAACGCGCTTGTCGGGTCGCAACGATAATTCGAATCGATAGTTGTCGAAACCGAATGCGGCGTACGCCTCGTTGAGCATCTTCAAGAACGAACTGATCTCCTGTCCGATCTGTTCGAAAGTACAGAAAATGTGAGCGTCGTCCTGAACCAGTGAGCGCACTCGCGTTAGGCCTGCGGTCACGCCCGATCGCTCGTTACGGTGCAGACGCCCAAAATCTGCCCATCGCAATGGGAGCTCGCGATAGCTTCGGGAGTTGGATTGGTACATCATCGCGTGCGCCGGACAGTTCATTGGCTTCACGCCGAACTGCCGCTCGTCAACATCGATAAAGAACATATTTTCTGAGTATGCCTGCAAGTGACCAGACTTCTCCCACAGATCGGTATTGAAGATCTGGGGAGTCATCACTTCGTCGTAGTCGTACTTTTCGTACAGTTCTTTCACGTAAGTGATCAGACTGTTGAGGACCACAGTCCCTTTTGGCATGAAGAACGGGCTCGCAGGTGCGATCGGATCGAAAAAGAAGAGATCCAGCGCTCGGCCTAGCTTGCGATGGTCGCGCTTCTCTGCTTCCTCGATTTTTTTCAGATACGTCTTCTGCGCGTCGCGTGATTCCCACGCCGTGCCGTAGATGCGCTGCAGCATGGCGTTCTCCTCATCGCCACGCCAGTAGGCGCCAGCCGCCGAAAGCAGCTTGTACGCCTTTATGTCGCCAGTTCGTGTCATATGCCCACCACGACAAAGGTCCTCGAACGCTCCTTCGGAATGGCTGCAAAAGGTCACGCGTTCGTCTGCGGGGATTCCTTCAAGGATTTCGACCTTGTACGGGTTGTCTATAACGATATCGAGAGCTTCGTCCCGTGAAGTTTCACGTTCAACGAACTCGGTGTTTGCCCTGATCGAATCTCGCATTTCGAGTTCGATCTTCATCAGGTCGTCGGGCGTAAACGGCTCGGTATTGGCAAAGTCGTAGTAAAAACCGTCCTCGATCGGAGGGCCGATTGTTAGCTGCGCGTCAGGAAATATCTTGGTAACGGCCTCGGCGAGGACGTGCGCCGCTGAGTGACGCATTCGATCGCGATGATCCTGCTGCTCTTCAGGTGAAAGGTCTTTGAACTTAACACGGTCTGCCATAGCGACTGACTCCAAATTTACGAAACGCTAGAAAAAAGACGCTTCGCTGTGCTCATCATGAAACGCGTAGACAAACGGGGCTCAGGATGAATTGAATGGTCTACGTGGAGCGGGGCACGTCACCAGAAATTTGGCGGCGTGCCTACGTAGTGGCGGTACTGCGCCCGTACAACGGGCTGCACTCCGAGGTGTCGCGAGGAACCAGTATGGTTCGAAACTGTATTTGCGACTTACTGCACATGTTTATCAACTTATTCGCCGCTGTCGGCAGAATGAATTGTGGTGGGCGGTACAGGACTTGAACCTGTGACCTCGTCGATGTCAACGACGCGCTCTAGCCACCTGAGCTAACCGCCCCAACGAATTCGGAACTTTAATTTTATATGAAATCTTTCACTCTGCCGTTATAGCTAGAAACACGCATTTCGAACGAGGCCCAACACCAGTCTCATACACGCGATTTCCGGATCGAGGCAACGACGGAACAGAAAGACCTCGACTCCGAGGATCTCGTTCAGGAAATTCACTGTGAGCAGCGTCGCATACCGATAAACAGTTGAATCGCTTAATCTCGTAGCCCTCGACCACAAGGCCGAGGGCTACGAGATTATCGTTCTAGAACGAAGCTAAGCGTTACTCTTTCGACTTTTCGCCTTCGCTATCGTCACCTTCATCAACGAACTGCGGCGCAGGTTCAACGTTCTCTTCTGAAGTCGATGTCGAAGCACGGAGCGCCTCGGCTGCTCTCGCAGCATCATCGTCACCAGAATCAGACGAATCGTCGTCGCCAGTTGTAGCAGCGTCGGTCAGTGCCGTTACTGCTGCAAGCAGGCCACCATCGTCACTTAAAACCTCCGACGACGCAACTGCAGCTGCGGCGGCCGCGGCTGCATCTCCACCGTCAAGAGCACTTGGCTCGGCACCAACGCCAACCAGATCGCCACCACCGATAGCTGCCAGAGCTTCTTCGAACGTTGCAGGCGCCTTCGTGAAGCCGGTAAGTCGACCTGCTTCTCGCTCGCCCTCTTCGACACCGAGCCGCTTGCGACCTTCTTCGGTTTGATCCAGTCGAGCTGGAATCAGTCGCCCAATGATCACGTTTTCCTTCAAACCGTTCAGGCGGTCGACAGATCCGTTTACGGCGGCCTCTGTCAGTACCCGGGCGGTTTCCTGGAACGATGCTGCCGCCAGGAAGCTCGGTGTGTTGAGGGATGCCCTCGTCACACCGAGCAGAACCGGGCTTGCCGTTGCGGGTTCGCCGCCTTTGGCCAGGATGTTGTTATTCGCGAACTCGTAATCGTGTCGGTCGACCAACTCGCCCGGCAGCAGATCACTATCACCAGGGTTGTCGACTCGAACCTTGCGCATCATCTGTCGAACAATCACTTCGATGTGCTTATCATGCAACTGCACACCTTGTGATCGGTAAACAGCCTGAACTTCGTCAACCAGATATCGCTGAACTGCGCCTTGACCCTCGATTCGCAGGATGTCCTGCGGATTCTTCGGGCCATCTGTCAGTGCCACACCAGGCTCGACCAATTCTCCGTCAGACACCAGAATTTCCGATGCTGCCGGAATAACGTATTCCCGCTCGTCAGTTTCCTGCCATGTGATTCGAACAACAGCCTTGGTGACCTGAACCGTACCGGCAACGGGAGCGAAAATCTCCTCATCCAGCTCTTCAGAGGCTCCAATCTTTTTGGCTGCTGCCATCGCGGTCTTCTTCACAGAAAGAACCGCCTGCCCAGCGTCGACCCAGTCACCCGTCTTTACGCTCTGACGGTATGCTCCAGGAATGTCCACCTCTTCTGAGAATTCCTCAATCGAGATAACACGAACTACACGACCTTCAGGCAACTGAGCAAGTTCGATCTTACCGGCGATTTCTGAAAGCACCGACATACCCTTGGGCTGCCGTGCTTCGAACAATTCAACGACACGAGGTAGACCGGAAGTGATGTCCTTTCCAGCGATACCACCGGTGTGGAACGTTCTCATTGTCAACTGCGTGCCCGGCTCACCAATCGACTGGGCAGCAATAATTCCAACCGCCTCACCCATGAGTGCTGGTGAACCTGCAGCAAGCGATGCGCCGTAGCATTTCTGTGAAATCCCACGCTGAGTTGTGCTTGAAAGCGGTGAGAATACCCACGCTTCCATCACATTTGCTTCTGTAATTTTCTCGGCAATAGCTCGAGTTACGAGATCCCC
>Ga0187827_10001605_pt1 | contig 32818 bp, 30 predicted proteins | sample ETNtaG_39_FD_167969 | JGI IMG/M metagenome (GOLD analysis project Ga0187827, IMG submission 167969) | Marine microbial and viral communities from oxygen minimum zone, Eastern Pacific Ocean - ETNP2014_SV_150_PacBio MetaG (Illumina Assembly) | ecosystem: Environmental > Aquatic > Marine > Hypoxic...
GGAAAGTTCGATTAATGTCATGCGTCATATTTCTTCCACAAACAGGAATCCCAGAAGTCATATACGACCAGCGGCAGGACGGCGAGGCAGATTATCCAGAATGGAAGGCCGCCCCAGAATCCGGCGGCACCGGCGGAAATACTCTGCGCAAGACCGAGAACAAAAACGGTGATCAGAAGCGTTCCTAACAATCCGAAAATTTTTTCTAGGGTGGCCGCAGACATCTATTTCACTCCTTATAATCCAAACCGCATTTGCTTGCACTCGGCATCCGATTTATCCGGTCTTGGGGATATAAGTGCCAAAGAAGTAATCCGGCAGCCACAGCGCAATCTGCGGGAATTGATACATCAGGACCATGATGAAAATGACGATGGCAAGATAGGGCATGATGCCCTTGAATATATCTATCAACTCGATGGCTTTCCCCAATACCCCCTTCAGGTAATAGGCCGACATAGCCATGGGTGGGGTCAGGAACGATGTTTGCAGGTTGAGCGCCACCAGCATGGCAAAGAAATAGGGATTGACGCCGAAAGTAGGCAGCACTTTGGAATTTTCCGTCTGCAACCGTTTGCAGACAAGTCACTGGCAAATTACCTAATTTGGCAACATCCTCTCTTTGATCCCCAGTGCTAATCCACCTGGTCCGGGAATATCACGACCCGTAATGTAGGTACCGTTTATAAAGTACTATTAAATCGAAACTTGAAACGAAGTTTAACAACGTCCTTAATGTCTGCCAATACACACTTTTACGAAGGTTGAAAACATGCAGATGCCGGAACCCGACGCCGGAATCATTGCCCGGCGCGGTGAAATCGTTCGCAGCCTGCGGAAAATCGTGCCCGGTGACGGGGTAATTACCGAAAAAGACGCACTCAAGGTCTACGAAAGTGACGGGTTGACCGCCTATCTCCTATTCATGAGTTCATAAAATTTTATAGATATGATCAATCAATTCTAATAGCCATTGGACAAACAAGCTATGCATTGTGTTAATTGTTTCCATAAGCAACCGCTGGCAACCAAGTGGTCAATTCCGGGAAAACAAACACCAGTATTAGAGCGATCAATTGCAATATTATGAAAGGTACTACTCCACGATAAATGTCGATCAACCTCACACTCGGAGGACAGACCCCTTTAAGATAGAAGAGGGCAAAACCGACCGGTGGGGTCAGGAATGAAGTTTGTAGAGTTACCGCGACCAACAGGGCAAACCATGTCAGATTAGGGAAGTCAACAGCGCCGAAACTGTTAATCTGCAAATCAAGGCCAGAAATCACTGGCGCCAACAACGGTAGTATGATCAGGCTGATTTCGATCCAGTCAAGGAAGAAACCAAGGAAGAAGACCACAACCAAGACGAAGATAATTAGACCATAGGGACCAAATCCTAAACCAGTGAGAGAGGTTTCGATCAGTTCGTCTCCGCCACATTCACGTAGGATCAAAGCGAATATAGTTGCTCCAACAAAAATCGCAAAAATATAGGCAGCGGTGTTCATGGTGTTTATCACCACATCTTTTAAAACTCTCCAGTTCAAACGCCTAAATATAGCAGCAATTAGTGTTGCACCCAGAGCACCGACACCCGAAGCCTCCGTAACAGTTGCAACTCCCATAAAAATTGATCCGAGAACAAGCAGTATTAAACCTGTAGGAGGAAGGATATCGATCAAAGCTTGTAAAGCATCTTTAAGATTTATTTCACTATGATCTGCAGCAAGCGGAGCCTTTTCTGGAAAAATTTTGCAATAGACTAAAATATATAAAATATATAGCGCACCAAGAATTAGACCCGGGAAAACAGCCGCCATAAACAAATCAAGTATGGGTACCGCCAGCTGATCCCCCATGATCACCAGCATGATCGAAGGGGGGATGAGAATGCCAAGGCAACCGGAGGCGGCCACGGTTCCCAGAGCCAACGATTTATCATAATTTTGATTGAGCATGACCGGTATAGACATGAGACCCAACAGTACAACCGAGGCACCAATGATACCGGTGGAAGCAGCAAGAATAATGCCAATCAATGCAACGGTAACGGCCAGACCACCCCTGATGTTGCCAAATAATTTCTGCATCGAATGCATCATTCTCTCTGCAACACCAGACTTCTCGAGCATTAATCCCATGAAAATAAACATAGGCAGTGCAATGAGCACCCAATTGTCCATGATGCCAAAGATGCGACCTACCAGCAGACCAAGGGTATTGTAATCAAGCCCGGTCACTGTCCACCCGAGATCGTCAGTCCACCAGCCAATGCCGGCAAAGGCAATTCCTACACCAGCCAGAACCCAGGCAACGGGGAAACCGGTAAAGAGCAGGGCAATGAATGAAACAAACATTGCAATGACAAGGTAATTTTCTGCAGCTAATTCCATTAGCCGGCGCCTTTATCAGTGGTGTTGTCGTCATCCTTTAACGTTGGTCTGAATAGTCGACTGACCATTGGATCAAACGGGTGTATGCCTGGAATAGTTTCCTCCGGTCCCATCCTTTCCACCGTTTCTTTTACATAGTCGAGATGTTTTACCGCTGCTGAACGGGCTCTTTCCGGATCCCCGGCTATTATTGCCTCATATATTTCGCGGTGTTGGTTGATCAACAAGTCCCGAGAACCATGGTGGCTATAGAGCCGCATGCGATTGAAGAAGACATCTTTACGCAGCATGTTAAAAAGGCTGCGCATAATATGCGAAAGAACTTGATTGTGAGCGGCTTTAGCGATGGCCAGGTGGAAATCAGCATCGATGTCGGCTTCTTCAGTGGGACCCTGCGTTACATGCGCTTCTTCCATAGCCTCGAAGCAGGAGGTCAGTAGTTCCCGATCTGCATCTGTCGCCCTCAGCGCAGCGTAATAGGCACTATCGCCGTCCACGGTGGTACGAAATTCCAACAAATCACGGCCTAGGACATCCTTTGACAGTGGTTTGAATAGTCGAACTGTCATTGCCACTGCTGGCCATAGATCGTACGGAAAAAAGCGCTTCTCAATTTTCTGCGGTTTTTTGCTGTAGTGCAGAAGCAAGACCGAATCTTCTATTAGACGGGCAATCGAGGCAATTATCATCAGTAACATTGTCAGTGGAATTACCGACTTGACGATCCAGCGATGGGGTAGACCCATCGTGCTTTGAGAAGATTCGTGATGAGTAAAAGCATACACTGCATAATCAAAACCAAAATCAAGCAAGATCACTAGACACGGTAACAAAAGTAGAAGAATGCCAAGAATTTCGAATATGTGCTGAAGCTGTTTCGACATGTGCCCACGGAGAAGGTCAATTCGAATATGACTATCATTAGCAATTGCATACGCTAAACCAAACATGACCGGCACAGAGTAAAGGTGCCACATTAATTCTTCCATTGGCACTAATGGCCAGTCGAGCCATAGCTGGTTGCGGTGGAAACCGTAGCGCAATATGACCGTTGTTATGATGAGTAAAATCAGACCTACGTTAAACCATGCGGCGGCTTCAACGACACGTCGCACAATACCGTTAAGGAACGTAACGATTGGCACGTGATGGGTTTTTGCGCTTATATATTCGGACATAGCATCCACTTTCTACCACGTTTCTTTATAGAGAAAAAGCACATGTATTTATAGAGAAAAAGCACATGGCAGAACTTTCACCCTGCCATGTGCTGCTAGGTAGAAAAAAGTTAGAGGATTGTCACTTCACACGTTTTGTTCCGGGGCGTGGTAAGTAGGCCCATGTGTTCCAGATTTTGTAGTTGGACCGGAATGTTTGAAGGTCATCCCAAATCACTTTGAAACCAGGATCTTTCTTAATTGCATCTGCAACCACTTCGTCCCATTTCGTTGAGAAGGTACTTAACATTTCAGGAGACCAGTATTTGTTCTGAGTGCCTGCTTTAACATTATCTTTCATTGTATCGAACTGCATCGATTCACCCATCGCCAGTCCGTCCGTCATAACTGCCTTGCAAGCCAATTCGATAAGTGTCCGTTGCCCCTCGCTCATCTCTTTGTTCCAAGTGTCCTTGTTAATAATCAAGTCGAACAAAGTGGCGGGCTGATGCCATCCAGGATAGTAATTGTATTTCAAGATTTTGTTTATGCCCAATCTCTTATCAATTGCAGGCATAGAAAATTCAGTTGCGTCAATAGCACCTTTTTGCAGAGCTGGCACGATTTCACCACCAGGAAGTTGAGAAGTAGATACCCCTAATTTTTCCATAACACGTGCACCAAGACCGAAGAACCGCATACGCAATCCCTTTAGATCAGCAGCTGTTTTAATTTCTTTTTTGAACCAGCCAGAAGTCTCAGGCGCAATAATGCCGCAAGGAACAGACTGAACATTAAAACCGGCATCGTCATATGTCTTCTGCCATAGCTTCCGTCCGTTACCATAATAGACCCAAGCTAAGAACTCAGGTGCATCGGGGCCGAAAGGAACTGCAGAGAAGATTGCTCCTTTGTCGCCTAATTTTCCTGTGTTGTAACCTGGTGTCGTATATCCACCATTTATCTGTCCCTTTGAAACAGCTTCTAACATTTCTTTAGGTGGAACCAATTTTTTGGGCTCATAAACCTTTATCTTAAGACTTCCACCTACAGCGTTAATGTGCTTGGCGACCCATGCTGGTGATGTGCCAAGTGCAGGTAAAGAAGTGGGAAACCAAACAGGCACTTTGAGTAGGATTTTTTTGTCCGCCGCGAACGACGGGGTATTGAAGGCGCCGACCATCATGGTGACGGCGGCTAAAGCAATGATCTTACGCATGATATTTTCTCCTTGAGCTAACGCCAATGGGACAATCGGATAAATAACTGACCAATTATGATGCTACTCGGAAGTGCGTAACTGATTGTTCTTTCGTTATTATATGGCCGTCACCTAGACAGAAGTCCCTGCGATTGCATAGATGGTAATATTTATTTACCAATTTGTAAAGTGGTAATATTATTTGACCTACTGAGTTTTTTCGTGAAGAATAATCGGGATGATTGCGGCGCATTTTTCGCGCCAATTAAGCTATTGAACACATCGGAGCCAGGATATGGTAGCCTACAAACGTATCAAACAGGAAAAAATATCCGATGTTGTAGCCATCCAGCTGGAGAAGCTCGTAATCCAGGGGGTGTTGGTGCCTGGTGAGCGGCTGCTGTCCGAACGCGATCTCGCCCAGCAGATGGATGTTTCCCGTCCGTCCCTGCGCGAAGCTCTGCAAAAGCTCGAGAAAAAGGGGCTATTGGAGACAAAACATGGAGGGGGGACATATGTTTGCAATTTCCTTGCTCCGTCGCTGACCGATCCCCTGGCGGCTCTCTTTCAAAACGCTCCAAGCACCGCCCAGGATTTTCTTGAGTTTCGCACTTTCCTCGATGGCACATCCGCTTACTTCGCGGCGCTAAGGGCGACAGATGTGGATCGGGAGTTGCTGACCGTCTGCATCGAGGCCATGGAGAAGGCCCATGGGACCGAGGACCCTACTCGGGAAGCTGACGTCGATGCCGATTTCCATATGGCCATTGCTGAGGCAAGCCATAACGTGGTGCTTCTTCACGTCTCACGCAGTCTCTTCACCCTGCTGCGCAAGGGCGTTTTCTTCAATCGAATGCAGCTCTACACCCACCCCGGTTCGCGGGACTTGTTGCTCAAGCAACACTGTGCAATCTACAGACCCATCATGGACGGAGACTCGGATAAGGCCAGGGACGCGGCGGCCAGCCACTTGCGTTACGTAAAAGAGGTGACCCAAGATATGGGCCACGAAGAAGCCCGTACAGAAGTCTCATATCGCCGTCTTGAGCGCTATCGTAAGCGCTTGAGTGCGGCAAATAAACGTAGGGAGCGGAAAGCTTCCTGATCTTATTTAGGAATATGACGCAATTAAGGGAGCACATCGATATGACTGATCGGGACTACCCGGAGAAACCGGGAGCGGTCTATTTTTTCGGCACCTGCTTGGTCGATCTGTTCTATCCTCGGGCCGGCATGGCCGGGATGGAGCTGTTGCAGCGCCAGGGGATCAAGATGATCTTTCCGCAGGGCCAGAGCTGCTGCGGCCAGCCGGCCTTCAACAACGGCCACAGGGACGAGGCCCGGGCCGTGGCAGCGGCGCAGATCAAGCTATTCCCTAAGGATATCCCGGTGGTGCTGCCGTCCGGGTCTTGCGCCGGAATGATGCGTAGGCATTATCCTTACCTGTTCGAAGGCTACCCCGAGGAAGCAACTGCGAAGGCCCTGGCCGAGCGCGTTTTCGAATTAACCGAGTTCCTTGTTCACGTGGCCGGCGTTGCCCTGGAGGACAGGGGCGATCCTATCCGGGTGACTTGGCACGGCTCCTGCCATTCGCAACGCGAGATGGGAATCCGCGATGAGCCAAAAACACTGCTCCGCCAATTGGCCAAAGTCGAACTCGTGGAACTTCAGCGGGAAAAGGAATGTTGTGGTTTTGGCGGCACCTTCAGCGTCAAGCAGCCCGACGTCTCCGCTGCTATGGTCACCGACAAGGCCGCCGATATCGAGCAGAGCGGGGCCGAAAAAATCGTGTCCGGCGATTGCGGCTGTCTGATGAACATTACCGGTGCCCTTGGCAAGAAAGGAAGCGCGGTTTTGGGACGGCACATCGCCGAATTTCTTTTGGAGCGGACCGATGACGGGCGCTGAAGGTTGTTTCCGGGAGCGCGCCGGAACGGCGTTGAAAGACACGCAACTGCGGGCCAACTTCCGCCGTGCCATGGATGGCCTGATGGACAAGCGGGCGGAACAGTTCTCCGATGTCAACGAGTGGGAGCGGCTACGGGGCCTGGGCGAATCGATCCGCCGCCGGGCCCTCGCCAGGCTTCCCGACCTGTTGGAGCAATTGGAACGCAACTGCACGGCCAACGGCATCTCCGTCCACTGGGCCGAGACCGTCGAGCAGGCCAACGAAACCGTTCTCGAAATTCTGCAGCGGCGGGGCGCCAAGCGGGTGGTCAAGGGAAAGTCCATGGTCTCCGAGGAGATGCACCTCAACGACTACCTGGGCCGGCATGGAATCACCGCGCTTGAGGCCGACCTTGGCGAATACATCGTCCAGATGGCCGGGGAAACGCCGTCGCACCTCATCATGCCGGCGATCCACAAGAACCGGGGCCAGATCGCCCGGTTGTTCAAGGACAACATCGAGAATTACGACTACACCGAGGATCCGGTCGAAATGACGGCAGTGGCGCGGTCCCAGCTGCGCCGCGAGTTCCAGGACGCCGATGCCGGTCTGTCGGGGGTCAACTTCGCGGTCGCTGAGACCGGGACCCTTTGTCTGGTCGAAAACGAGGGCAACGGGCGCATGGTGACCACCGTGCCGCCGGTCCATATCGCGGTGACTGGGATTGAGAAGGTGGTCGAGAAGCTGGAAGACGTGCCGCCGCTGCTATCACTGCTGACCCGCTCGGCCACCGGCCAGCCGATCACCACCTATTTTAACATGATTACCTCGCCCCGCAAGGAAGGCGAAAGGGACGGCCCCGAGGAGGTCCACCTGATCCTGCTCGACAACGGCCGTAGCCGAATCCATGCCGACGCTGAGACCCGGCGGACCCTGCAATGCATCCGCTGCGGGGCCTGCATGAACCACTGCCCGGTCTACACCCGGGTCGGCGGCCATGCCTACGGCGGGGTCTATCCAGGGCCGATCGGCAAGATCCTCACCCCGCAGATCGAGGGCATGCGGGTCTTCGGCGACCTGCCAGAGGCGTCGTCGCTCTGCAACGCCTGCGTCGAGGTCTGCCCGGTGAGAATCCCCATCGCTCAGGTTTTGGTCCGGTTGCGCGACGAAGCGGCGGGGCACTGCCCGCGGCCCACGGTCAAGGAAAGCGGGGCGAGGAAGTCGGTCATGGAGGACTTAGTCTGGACGGGATGGAAATGGATGCATCGGTCCCCGGCGGCCTATCGGATGATGACCGGGCTGTTAGCCAAGGCCGGCAACCTAGCGCCGTCCGGTGCGCCGCTGCTCAGGCAATGGACCTCGGCGCGGACCAAGCCTAGGTTCGCCGGCAAGACCCTGCACCAGATGGTGCGCGAGAAAGGACTGGCAGATGAGTAATGCGAGGGATGCTATCCTGGCCAAGTTAAGAGCCGGCGACGCCGCCGGCGAGGGGCCGGTTTCCGATTTCTCCGTCATTTACGGGAAAAGCTGGAGCAGGGAGGAAAAGATTGCCCGGTTGGAAAGCCTGATGGTGGCGGTTAACACCGAGTTTCACCGGACAACCGAGGCGGACTGGCCGGCGCTGGTCGCCCGACTGCTGGAAAAAAGGGCAATCCCATCCTTGTTGATCGGTACGGATAATCAGTTGATAGAACGCTTGCAGGACGAAGAAGGTAGTCCAGACCTGACCATTTACGACGGCCGTTACGAGGACAGAAAGGCCGAGGTCTTCGAAGCGCTCGCCGCCCTGACCACCACCCGTGGCGCCATCGCCGAGACCGGCAGCCTGATCCTCTGGCCCAATGAAGCCGAGCCCCGCCTGCTGTCCCTGGTCCCGCCACTACACATCGCCCTACTGGACGCCGACCGAATCTACGACACCTTATGGTGGACGCTGACGGAAGAGAACTGGCAGGACGGAATGCCGACCAACGTGGTGCTGATTTCGGGTCCCTCAAAGACCGCCGATATCGAACAGGAACTCACCTTTGGCGTCCACGGCCCCAAGGAACTCATCGTCCTGGTGATCGATGGATAACGCAAGCCGCAGAGGATCGAGAGATCAACGATTGTGCGCTGCCGAGTATCCCCGCGGAGCTATCGAGATGTGCGCCGAAGAGATCCGACCGGCTGATAGATCGGAAAGGACGCCAAGTTCGACGCCATTCGTTGTCCCGGTCCAAACCAGGTCAATGCTACGAGTATGATGGTTGGAAGGTATACGTGTTTAACTCCCCTGATCATCTGCCCGCACCCTATGACCGGCTGTACTCCAAGCTACGCTCCTTCATACCGGAAACGCGCCTGATCCGTGATCCGTTACGCACTCTCGCTTACGGAACCGACGCCAGCTTCTACCGGCTGGTGCCCAAGCTGGTGGTGATGGTGGAGACGGTGGACGAAGTCTCGCGTCTGCTTAGGTTTTCAGAGGACTGTGGAACACCCGTCACCTTCCGGGCCGCCGGGACCAGCCTGTCGGGCCAGGCGGTTACGGACTCGGTTCTCGCGGTTCTGGGCCGTGGTTGGGACCACTGCGAGATTGCCCAGAATGCCCATAAGGTCCGTCTGGGTCCGGGGGTAATCGGTGGCCAGGCCAACCGCCGCCTGGCCCCCTTTGGCCGCAAGATCGGCCCCGACCCGGCCTCCATCAATGCGGCCAAGATAGGCGGCATCGCCGCCAACAATGCCTCGGGAATGTGCTGCGGCACGGCCCAGAACAGCTACCGCACCCTGGATAGCATGAAGGTGATCCTGGCCGACGGGACCCTGCTGGACACTGGGGATACAGAGAGCCGGATGGCTTTCCGGCAAAGTCACGGAGCACTGCTTGACGGCCTCTCCGCCATGGCCCGTCAAATTCTGGACAACCCAGTGTTGGCTAAACGTGTCCGGGACAAGTTCAAGATCAAAAACACCACGGGCTACAGTCTCAATGCCCTGGTCGACTTCGAGGATCCTTTCGATATCCTCCAGCACTTGATGATCGGATCCGAAGGGACCCTGGGCTTCATTGCCGAAATCACCTACCACACGGTTCCGGAGTACGCCGACAAGGCCTCCTCCCTGCTGCTTTTCCCAGGCATAGCCGAAGCCTGCCAGGCGGCGACGGCCCTGAAACAAAGCCCTGTTTCGGCGGTCGAACTAATGGATCGGGCGGCTCTGCGCTCGGTTGAAAATAAGCCGGGCATGCCAAAGGCGATCCGGGATCTGGACAACGTTTCCTCAGCGCTTTTGGTGGAGATATGCTCGGCAGACAAACAGAGACTGAACGAGGATATCATAGCCGTACAAGAAGCGTTGAAGAAGATTAACATCGCCGGCCCCGTCGAATTCACCACCAATGCCGAAGAAGGTGCCCGGCTATGGAATATCCGCAAGGGTTTGTTCCCCTCTGTAGGGAGTGTCCGGCCCGTCGGAACCACGGTGATCATCGAGGATGTAGCCTTCCCTCTGTCCCGGCTGGCTGAAGCCACCCTGGAGCTCCAGGAGCTGTTCACAAGACACGGCTATGATGAAGCAATCATTTTCGGCCATGCACTGGAGGGGAACCTGCATTTTGTCTTTACCCAGGATTTCATGGATGCGGCCGAGGTGGCGCGTTATGCCCGCTTCATGGAAGACGTTTGTCTGATGGTGGTCGATGGCTATAGTGGATCGCTCAAGGCCGAGCACGGAACCGGACGCAACATGGCCCCCTTCGTCCAGATGGAATGGGGCGTCCAGGCCTATGGCCTGATGAAAGACATCAAGGCGCTTTTCGATCCCGAGGGGGTGCTCAATCCCGGGGTCATCCTCAACGAGGACGATCAGGTTCACCTGAAGAACTTGAAGACCCTGCCCGCCGCCGACGTTATCATCGATAAGTGCATCGAGTGCGGTTTCTGCGAACAGACCTGCCCGTCCAGAGATCTGACCCTGACGCCTCGCCAGCGCATCGTCGGTTGGCGGGAAATTTCTCGTCTTTCGGACGATGGCCAAGCCCAGGCTCTGAGCAACCTTTACGACTACCAAGGTATTGACACCTGCGCCGCCTGCGGCCTCTGCGCCACCGTATGTCCTGTGGGGATCGAGACTGGAGCGTTAACCAAGGTGCTCCGTGGCCGCCGCATGAAGGAGACCGGACGTCGACTCGGCGACTGGACCGCGGACCATTACGGACTGGCCATGGATATCACGAGCATGGGGCTTAAGGCGGCCGGTCTAGCGCGCAGCATAATCGGCGCCAGTGGTTTGGAAGGACTGACAAGGAATCTCCATAACGTCTCTGGCCGCCGTTTTCCGATAGCGCCTACAACACTGCCCTGCGCAGCCAAGCCACCTCCCCTACCTACAGAGGCAGACGGCGGCGACCAACCCATCGTGGTCTATGCGCCCAGTTGCGCCGCACGCACCATGGGACCGGCGGTCAACGATCCCGACCGGCGTCCTCTGCCAGAAGTCGTCTGCTCGGTGCTGGAGAAGGCCGGCTACCAGGTAATCGTCCCCCAGGAACTGAAAGAGCTCTGTTGCGGACAGCCCTTTGAAAGCAAGGGGCTGTCCGATCTTGCTGATCGCAAGGCGGCGGAAATGGAGGCGGCGCTCCGAACCGTTAGTCTGGATGGGACCTATCCCATTCTCCTGGACACCAGCCCCTGTGCTTTCCGCCTGGGGAATTTCGTTAAAGACCGGCTTCCCGTCCACGACTTGGCGAGTTTCCTGGCCGAACATGTCCTGAGTCGTCTGAAGGTGACCCAGTGCAGGGAGCCGGTGGCGCTACACGTCACATGTTCGACCCGCAAGATGGGGCTTGAAGCCAAGCTCCGCACAATCGCCGAGGCCTGTACTTCGGAGGTGGTGATCCCCGACGGTATGGCCTGCTGCGGATTCGCCGGAGATAAGGGTTTTACCACACCAGAACTCAACGAGAGCGCCTTAGCTCAACTGAAGCCGACACTGGGGGGCAAGATCCGCGAGGGCTATTCGACCAGCCGCACCTGCGAGATCGGGCTTTCGCGACACGGGGGTATTCCCTATCGATCCATCGTCTATCTACTGGACCGTTGCAGCTTGCCGGAAACCTGAGACTTCATGAATGTCCTGATAGAGGTTCTGGTTCCTGTTTTCGCTATCATTCTGGCGGGCTACCTGGGGGGAAGGTATCTCAATGTCTTGGGTAGTGACAGTAGCCGGGCGTTAAACGGCTTCGTTTTCTACTTCGCCTTGCCGCCGTTGCTATTTGCTGCCCTAGCCAGGGTTGATCCAGGGAGCTTCTTCCACGGTGCCTTCATCGCGGCCTTTCTGGGGGGGCAAGCCCTGGTTTTCATTCCTGCTTTGGCACTAGGTCTGTTTTTTTTCCGAAAGGGTATGGCGAACGGAGCTCTATTCGCCATGGCCAGCTCCTATGGCAATACCGGCCATCTAGGCATTCCACTTTCCATGTTTGCCTTCGGCGATTCAGCGGTATTGCCAGCGATCATCGCTACTGTTCTGACCAGCACGGTCGTCGTAGCCATCGTCATGACTATGATCGAGGTCGAGGCTTCCGATGCGCGTGGCTCTGCTGCCCTGGCGGGGCACGTGATACGAAATTTGTTCCGCAACCCCTTGCTCGTGGCGCCGGCTGCGGGAGCCGTCTGGGCGGCTTTCAACCAGCCTTTACCAGAACCGTTAGGCAACTTTTGCGACCTGATGGGCAAGGCCGCCGGGCCCTGTGCGCTCTTCGCTCTGGGTCTCTTCCTTTCAACCCAGCGAACTCGCCCTGCCTGGGGAGAAGTAGGCCTGATGAGCCTCTTCAAGCTTGGCATCCAGCCGGCGGCAACCTATTGGCTGGCCTTCCAGGTTTTCGAATTGGAGCCTCTTTGGGCAGGTGTTTGCGTTGTGACCTCGGCGCTGCCGTCCGGTGTCGGACTGTTCATCGTTGCCCAACAGTATGGGCGCTACGAGGAGCTCTCTTCCGCAGCAATCCTGACAAGCACTCTGATTTCTATCATTACCCTATCTGTATTGTTGCCAAACCTGGTGCCCTAGTCCCCGTATTTGCGCCCGCATCCTGCCAGATCGACGCAAAGAACCGTTAAATCCGGTCCATGGCGCCGCACCGGTCGCAAAATCCTCCAAAACAGGAAAACAAATCGTTAGAACCAGCCGGCGCGTCACACTGGGAAGGTAGTAAACGTTTTTACACAGCCTAGATCCGAGGCGGACGTCTCAGCATTTGTTTTATTTGGCCGTCCAGCCGCCATCCATGGAAACTGCGGTGCCGTTCATGCTTGATCCAGACTTGGAACAAAGGAAGATGGACAAGTCTGCTACCTGTTCGACGGTGACGAACTCCTGGTTGGGTGGCCGCCCCCCTTATGCCATGGATCCAGATGCACAGTTTCTCTAACTAAACATTTGGATCCGGTTAAGGGGGGCAGATCAGGCGGCGGGCGTATCTTCAATAGCGCCTGGCGCCGACGAAGATGGCGGTGATTTCCTCTTCGCCCAGGTCCTTGCAGGCCTGGAGCCGGTGTTTGCCGGTCACCAGGACCAACCGGCCCTTGCCCTGGCGCACCTGGATCGGAGTTTTCTGACCCTGTTCGAGGATGCTTTCGGCGATTTCCGCGACCGTCTCGGGATTGACACCGTCGCGGTGCTTTTGAGGAATATAAATCTCTTTAATCGATACCCTGACTTCTTCCATGCTTCACCTAGATTATTCTTAAATTATTCAATGGTTCTTCCGCCATTCCCAAGGTGGCGTGAACTGCATGCCCCACAGCCTCTTGTTCGCCTGTTTGGCGGTGGTCTCCTCGGCGGTATATTTCTTCGACAAGCGGCGCTCGCCGAGCGCCCAGCCTTCGCGGACCATCCGGGCGTTCAAGTCTTCGCCGTTGACATGGCAGATGGCCAGCAAGCGGCGATGTTGATCGCGGTTGTCGCCTTTGCAAAAGACCCGTTTGCCTCTCACCAGGTCAAGGAGAAAACCGGCGGCGAACCGGCTGCATAGGAACCCCCGGCCGCTTGGGTGCTTGCATGCTTGTTTGAGTTCCGGCGCGTCAATAGCGAGCAGGCGGACGGGGGTGCCGCCGTGACACCGTCCGCCTTAGCGCTTACCATTGACGGAAAGAGTGTTTCCGTCAATCACGCAAACAGGGCCGGTGGCATCGGCGAGAGACCGGAGCGCCGCCATGACAACCAGCAAGGCGCCAGTGGCGGCGATCGTTACTCTCCATTGGCGCCGGACGAGCATCTTAAAGACGTTACACCCAGGCGGTGAAAAGAGAAACCCCGGCGCTCACAAGAGGTCTTGCCACCTTGGGATTTCGTTCCTTGACCGGCCGCGAAGGGGTTTACCGGCAAGACTCGAAAAGCGCCAAGAATTTGCTGAAAGCATTTGTGTCTTGCTGTCTTTGTGGTGAAAATCCAATCACTGACAGAAGCAAGGAGTAAGGAAAAAAATGCCAACCAATCAGCAACCGGTTTTGCCGGCGCTTGACCCGCGATCGGTGCCCGAACGGACGGGTTCGTTCTACCCCAGGGCCTTCCGCGGCCCCGCCGATGAACGTATCAGGCAAGCCTTGGGTGATGCCCTGGGCCTTGCCCAATTCGGGGTAAACCTGGTGCGCCTGCCGCCCGGAGCCGCCTCGGCGCTGCGCCACTGGCATGACCAGGAAGACGAATTCGTTTACGTGCTAGAAGGCGAAGCGACCCTGATCACCGACGCCGGCCAGCAGGTTCTTGGACCCGGAATGGCCGCCGGCTTTCCGGCCGGCGTGGAGGATGGGCACCACTTGATCAATCACGGCGCCGGGACGGCGGTCTATCTGGAGGTCGGCAGCCGCGTCCCCGCCGAGGCCGTCACCTATTCCGACGTCGATCTGAAAATGCAAAGAAAATCGGGGCAGCGCTCCTATAAACACAAAAACGGCCAATCTTATTGACGGCCCGTCAAACGGACTGGAAGAGCGCCAATGGACGCTGGCGACGAAAAGATCGACCTTTACCCGCCGATCAAGCCTTTCGAACAGGGCTATCTGGAGCTTGACGGCGGTCACCGGATGTACTGGGAGCAGTCTGGCGACGAGCATGGCCTTCCCGTCCTTTTCCTGCACGGTGGCCCCGGCGTCGGGGCGCGCCCGGTGCATCGGCGTTTCTTCGACCCCCGCCACTACCGCGTCATCATCTTCGACCAGCGCGGCGCCGGCCGTTCCAAGCCTTACGCGGAGCTTGCCGGCAACACCACCCGGCACCTGCTTGACGACATGGAGAGCTTACGACGTCACCTGGACGTCGATCGTTGGCTGATTTTCGGCGGCTCATGGGGTGCCACCTTGGCGCTGGCCTACGGGGTGGAGCAAGCTGGGCGGTGTCTGGGCTTCGTGCTGCGCGGCGTTTTTCTTGGCCGGCAACGGGAAATCGACTGGTTCATGACCGGCATGGGGGCCGTTTTTCCGGAAGCCTGGCGCGCCTTTTCGGAGTTTTTGCCGGCCGGCGAACGGAATAATTTGCTGGCCAGCTATCACCGGCGCCTGAACGATGCCGATCCCGGGGTACATCTTCCGGCGGCGGCCTGGAGCGCCTATGAAAACGCCGCCTCGGCCCTGTTGCCGAAACCGCCGGCCGGGACAGCGAACGGCGGGCCCGGCGCCGCTCTCTCCCTGGCCCGCCTCGAGGCCCATTATTTTAAGCACGGAATGTTTCTCGACGACGATTATCTTCTCGCCAACCTGGGCAAATTCCGCCACCTCCCCGCCGTCATCGTCCAGGGACGTTATGATATGATTTGTCCTGTCATCAGCGCCGACGAACTGGCTCGCGGCTGGCCCCGGGCCGAGTACGTGATCGTCCCCGATGCCGGTCATTCGGCCATGGAGCCGGGAATCCGGCGGGCCCTGGTCTGGGCTACGGAAAAATTCAAAAGCCTGGTTTAGGGCCGGCCTTTAAATTGATAAAAATCGGCGCCGGCCCGCCGCCGGTACGCTCCGGCCGCCAATTTCCTTGTAACTTCGCCTCTTTACCGTAAAATGCGGGTTTTCCAGTGAATATTTTCGGAGACGTTTCGGTGACAAGGTGGTTACAAGTTTCAATCGCGGTTATTTTCGCCCTGGGGTTGGGTTTTGCCGCCGGCGCGGCGCGCGCCGACGATCCGGCGTTTATCTCCTTTGGGGTCGGCGCCTATGACTTTAACAAGCGCCGCGAGGAGGGTGCCGAGTTCAGATTGGAATACCGCTCCGACTACAAGGTTCCCTATGTCCAGTTCAAGCCTTTCGCCGCCGTCGCCGGGACCACGACGAGCCAATACTTTTTCTCCGCCGGCGTCTTGTGGGATCTGTTCTTCGGCGACCGCATCGTCGTCACGCCCAGCTTCGCGCCCGGTTACTACACCGGCGGCGATAGGGATGATGGTGGTCTGGACCTGGACCATCCCTTTGAGTTTCGCTCACAACTGGAGGTCGCCTACCGCTTTGACAACCGCTCAAGGCTCGGTCTCGCCATTTCCCATTATTCCAACGCCAGCCTTGGCGACAAAAATCCGGGAACGGAAACGGCGATGGTATATTACTCTCTCCCCATCACCACCTTTATCGGCGATTGACGGCGCGCCGACCGCGCCCGTAGCTCAGTAGGATAGAGCACCAGATTCCTAATCTGGGGGTCACAGGTTCGAATCCTGTCGGGCGCACCAACTCAGCCATTCACCTACATTAACTGAGGTGCAAATTGGCAAACACAGTTGAACTAATATCAAACAAATTGGTCATTGAGCAAGTATCTGCATCGCCGTTTTGGCGAATGCGTTTCAAAGTGAATGGGAAGTGGAAAAGCAAAACTACTAAGAAGACAGATCAGTCAGAGGCTGAAGTGTTTGCTAGGGGTGAATTTACAGAATTTGAGTTGTTGGAAAAACATGGGATTTTCAAAGAAGTTAGCACCACCGTCAGCGACGGATTCAAGTGTTCTCGGCGAGGACCTCGGTACGCGCGATCTTGATCAGCTCGTCCATCTTGCCGCACAGTTGCTTTTCGTCAATGGCGATGCCGTTATCGGTGAAATCCTTCATCACCTTGCGGACAACGTCTTCGGGCCCCGGTTCGTCCATGTCCGACGCGACGACGTCCATGGCGTAGGCTTCGGCTGCATCGCCGCTCAAGCCCAGGTTCTCGGCGGCCCATAAGCCCAGGAGTTTGTTGCGGCGCGCCTCGGCCTTGAATTCGAGTTCGAATTTGATGGCCTGGTCCATTTCTTGGGCCCTGCTGCGTTTGTCGACAACCATATTATTTTTTCCCCTTGAGTTTTCCCATCTTGGCGGCGCCACCTTGTCCCTGGAAAAAATTAAACCGCCCCGCCGGCGATAGCAAGAAATGGCGGCTGGGAAAATCCTGCTCCGCCGTCAATCGCCGCCGCCGGCCTTGAAGTGGAATTCGGGCCCGGCGCCGGCGGCGGATGGCCAGCGCGCGCTCACTGTCTTCAACCGGGTATAGAAGCGCACCCCTTCCATGCCGTGCATGTGGTGGTCGCCGAACAGCGAACGTTTCCAGCCGCCGAAGCTGAAATAAGCGACGGGAACCGGGATCGGCACGTTGATCCCGACCATGCCGGTATCGGCCCGGCTGGCGAAGTCACTGGCCGCGCCGCCGTCACCGGTGAAGATGGCGCCGCCGTTGCCGTACTGGTGGCCGTTGATCAAGCCGATGGCGGCCTCGTAGTCGCGGACGCGGACTATCGACAGCACGGGGCCGAAGATCTCGTCTCTGTAAATGTTCATCTCCGGGGTGACCCGGTCGAACAGGCAGCCGCCCAGGAAAAAGCCGTTCTCGTAACCTTGCAAGGAGAGCTCGCGGCCATCGACCAGCAACTCGGCGCCGGCAACGATGCCTGCCTCGATGGCGGCCAAAATCCGCTCCTTGCCTTGCCGGCTGATGATCGGCCCCATTTCTGCAGCGGCATCGGTATAGGGAGCGACCTTTAGCGCCCGCACTCGTGGCGCCAGCTTTTTGACAAGTTTGTCGGCGGTTCCATCGCCCACCGCCACCGCCACCGAAACCGCCATGCAGCGCTCGCCGGCCGAGCCGTAACCGGCGCCGATCAAGGCATCGGCCGTTTGCTCCATATCAGCGTCCGGCATCACCAGCAGATGGTTCTTGGCCCCGCAAAGCGCCTGTACCCTTTTGCCGTTGGCGGCGCCGGTTTGGTAGATATTTTGGCCGACGGCGGTCGAGCCGACGAAGCTGACGGCGCCGATCTCGGGCGCGGCGAGGATGGCATCGACGGCTTCCTTGTCGCCACCCAAGACATTCAGCACACCCTCGGGCAGGCCGGCCTCGATGGCCAGTTCGGCGAGCCTGAGCGCCACCGAGGGGTTCTTTTCCGAAGGCTTGAGCAAGAATGCGTTGCCGCAGGCGATGGCCACCGGATACATCCACATGGGCACCATGGCCGGAAAATTAAACGGCGTGATCCCGGCGCAAACGCCGATCGGCTGGCGCAGGCTGTAGCAGTCGATGCCGGTGGCGACGTTTTGCGAATACTCGCCCTTAAGCAGATGGGGAATGCCACAGGCGAACTCCACAACCTCTATGCCGCGGGCGATCTCGCCCTCGGCGTCGGCCAAGGTCTTGCCATGCTCGGACGACACTATCTCCGCCAGCGCTACCGTCTCGTTGATCACCAGGTCGCGGAATTTGAACATCACCCGGGCCCGTTTTGCCGCTGGCGTCGCCGCCCATCCCGGCGCCGCCTGCGCCGCCGACAGGATGGCCTGGGCAACCTTGTCGGCCGAAGCCAGCGGCGTCCTCGCCGTAACCTCGCCGGTCGCCGGATTGAAGACATCCGCGAAGCGGCCGCTCGTTCCGGCGACCCGCTTGCCGTCGATGAAGTGATAAAGCTCGGATGGCATCTTGCTTGATTCCCTTAAAATGGTATCCAGGTCTGCTTCTTGCCGTAGTGCAGATATCCGACGTTGACGCCCAATCTGAGCCCGACCCCGGTGCGGATGGGTGCCAGGATCAATTCGCCGGTCTGCTGGTAATTGACGCCGAAACCGGCGGCGATATAGAGGCTTCCGTCGACGCCCGGGATGCGCTGGTAAAGCTCGTCGGTTTTGCTCATGTGATAGATTAGCGTAAAGACCTTGGAGGCATTGCCGCCGATGTCGAAGCCGACGGTCGGCCCCTGCCAGAAAATATCCCGGGTTTCACCGTTCTTGCGGTTGAGCTTGCCCCTGCCGTAGCGCAGGCCGACCACGAAAGCGCCGCTGGCTTCCTCGCCGGTGATGTACCCGTTGGGCCACCCGTGCTCCTTGAAGGTTTTTTGCATGACCTCGGCCAGGCCCTTGGTCGTTCCCCCGAAAAAGGTTTCGGCCTTCTTGAGGATCGTTCCCATGTCATAGGTATCGTCCTCGGCGGCCATGGCGGGGCCGCTGAAAACAAGCAACAAGACGGCGGCCAGCAGGAGGCGCGGGCGGGGCTTCATGGGAAATTCTCCTAAAACAAATCCTTAAATAGTGACCCGAGGTTAGCACAAAACTCGTGCCGCCGAACCGGCTAATGTGGCGGCAGCAAGATTTTCCGCGCATGCAATGGCGCCGATCCTGTATCAATAACCTCAAAGGAGTTTTGAAAATGCTGATTGGCGTTCCCAAGGAAATCAAAATCCATGAATACCGGGGTCGGCATGACGCCGGCCAGCATCCATGAAACCCTCGTCCATGGCCATCAGGCCATCGTCGAGACGGGTGCCGCCGCCGGCATCGGCTGTTCGGACGCCGACTACCTGGCCGCCGGCGCCGCTATCGCTGGGGACGCCGGCGAAGTCTTCGCCAAGGCCGAGTTGATCGTCAGGGTCAAAGAGCCGCAAGCGGCGGAGCGCCGGATGCTCAGGCCCGGGCAGGTTCTCTTCACCTATCTCCATCTCGCCCCCGACCCGGAACAGACCAGGGGCCTGATCGACAGCGGCGCCGTTTGCATCGCCTATGAAACCGTCACCGATCAACTGGGCGGGCTGCCGCTGTTGGCGCCCATGTCGCAGGTCGCCGGGCGAATGTCCATATAGGCCGGCGCCCATTGCCTGGAGAGAGAAAACGGCGGCAAGGGGATTTTATTGGGCGGCGTCCCCGGCGTGCCGGCGGCCAATGTCGTCGTCATCGACGGCGGCGTCGTCGGTGAGAACGCCATCTACATGGGTCTCGGCATGGCTGCCCATGTCACCATTCTCGACCGTGACATCGACACCCTGCGCCGTTTGGCCCGCCACTTCGGTCCGGCCTTGACCACCGTCTATTCGACCAGGAAGGTGCTCGCCGACTATGTGGTCCCGGCCGATCTCGTCATCGGCGCGGTGCTGGTGGCGGGACACGAGGCGCCGAAATTGATAAGCGCCGAAATGATCGCAAAAATGGCTCCGGGCTCGGTGCTGGTCGATGTCGCCATCGACCAGGGAGGCTGTTCGGAAACCTCCCGCCCGACGACCCACGCCGCGCCCACTTACATCGTCGACGGGGTTGTTCATTATTGCGTCGCCAACATGCCGGGCGCGGTGCCGCGCACCTCCACTTTCGCGCTCAACAACGTCACCTTGCCTTACATCCTGGCGCTTGCCGACAAAGGCTACAGGCAGGCGCTGATCAACAGCCCGCACTTCCGCGACGGCCTCAACGTCTGCACCGGCAAGGTCACCAACAAGGCCGTCGCCGATGATTTGGGCCATGACCATAGCGACCAGCTGACGGCGCTTTCCGCCTAGAGCGTCTATTTGGAGATCAGTCTTGCAAGCGGAAGGAGATGGGAATGTCGACGGGCGCGGTCACCGCGGTTCCGGCACGCCGGGCCGGCTGGAACCGCCATTTCCTGAACGCCTTGACGGCGGCCCTGTCGAGAATGGAATGACCGCTGCTCTCATGAACGTCGATCGACAGCGGCAGGCCGTCGGCGCCGACCACGACGCGCAAGATGACGCGCCCCTCTATGCCCCGCCGCCGCGCCGTTCTCGGGTAACGGGGCAAGGGATTCCTCGCCGATCCCATCTGGAACTTAGGCCCATCCAGATATCCTTCGCGGCCCACTCCGGCGGTTGAAGCATCAAGCTTGCCGCGCGCCGTCGTCGCCGACAGGTTGACGGTTTTCACCCCGCCGGTGGCCGGCTGGGAGATGGATTCGAGGGCCGCCGGTTGCGCCTTTGGTGGTGAAGGCTTGGTGGGCGCGGGTTGGGAGGTGGATTGAAGAGCCGCCGTTTGCTCCACCGGCGGGTCTCCGCTTGGCTTTTTTTCAGCGGCTGGTTTCTCGGTCGGCCTGTTGGAGGTATCCGGCGGCGGGGCCGAGGGTGGCGGTTGAGCTTGCCGCTCGACGGGGACGGGCTGCATCACCCCTTGTTCCCTGCTCTTGGTAACAGACAGATCAGCCCGGCTTTCATTTCCGGCCGACTCGCCGGAGCCGCCGGGATCGGGCGAGATGAAAACCAGTTCGACGACAACCGCCGACCCGGCGGTGGGCGTGGTTTCGCTCCAGCCCAAGACCGCCGCCGTCGTTACGGCGCCGTGCAGCAGCGCCGAGGCGGCGACGGCAGCCCAGGTCCCCTTGAAGCCCGTCCCGAAGACGGCTGTCGGGCCGGAAGCTCCAAGCAGGCAAGATTTTTCAAAAGTCTCGCGCATGTTACATTTTGTCCGCCGGGGCGGTTCCTTCCGGACCATTGACCACTTGCCAGGGCAGCAGATAGAGCGATCCGTCCTGGCGGCCCGAGACGGCGCGAACGCCGAATACCGTTTCCAGGTTGACTGTTGAAAGCACTTCCGCCGGCGCCCCCTCGGCCATCATCTTGCCGTCGCGCAGCAATACCAGCCGGTCGCAAAAACGGGCGGCGAGGCTGAGATCGTGCAATGTGACGACGACGCTGGCGCCGCCTTCGGCGAGGCCCTTGAGAACTTCCATCACTTGCAACTGGTGCCTGGGGTCGAGCCCGGAGACCGGCTCGTCGGCGAGCAGCAAGCGGGGCTCGACGGCCAGAGCCCTGGCCAGCATCACCCTTGCCCTCTCGCCGCCGGAAAGGGCGTCGGCGGTGCGCCCAGCCAAATGCGCCACGTCGGCCAGGCGCATGGCCCGGTCGATAGCCGCCTCGTCGTTAGGCGACGGCCGCCGCCATGGCGGCAGATGCGGCAGCCTGCCCAGGGCGATCAGGCGGCGGACCCTGAGCGGCCAGGCATAGGATGCTCCCTGTGGCAGATAGGCGAGGCGCCGGGCTAGCGCCGCCGGTCTCCACTCCGCCAGTGGCTTGTCCTCGAAAAGGACGGCTCCCCGCTCCGGCTCCAGCAAGCCGGCGCAAGTCTTGAGCAAAGTCGTCTTGCCGGCGCCATTGGGGCCGACAAGGCCGACAACTTCGCCGTCTTCCACCGTCGCGCCGACAGCGGCCAGCGCCTGGCGGCCGTTGTAAGCGACACTGATGGCCTCGGCTTGTAACCGGATCACTGCTGGGTCCTCCGCATTTTCCACAACAGAAAGAAAAAGAACGGTGCCCCCAGCAAGGCGGTCATCACCCCGATCTTCAACTCCACCTCCGTCGGTAACAGCCTGACGGCAATGTCGGTGACGACCAGCAACAAGGCGCCGCCGATGGCGCTGGCCAGGAGCAGCCGTCCCGGTTGATGGCCGACCAGGGGTCTCAGCAGGTGCGGCACCATCAAGCCGATAAAACCGATGGCGCCGCTGACGGAAACCGCGGCGCCGACGGCGAGGGCGGTGCCGAGGACCGAGCGCCAGGGCAGCGAAGCCAGGTTAAAGCCCAGGCTGGCCGCCGTTTCCTCGCCCAAGGTGAGGGCGTCCATGGCGCGCCCCGTGCCGAGCATGAGCAGCCATCCCGGAAGCATGAAAACGGTGGCGATCCAGACATGGTCGAAACCGCGGTCGGCCAGCGATCCCAGCATCCAGAATATGATCTCGGTGGCGGCGTAGGGATTGTCCGACAGGTTGAGCGCCAGCGCCGTCAGGGCGCCGGCCAGGCTGTTGACGGCGACGCCCGCCAGGATCAGCGTAAAGGTGCTGGCGCCGCGCCCGGAAAGTCCCATCAGCAAGACGACGGAAACAGCCGCCCCGGCCATCCCGCCGAGCGGCAGGGCGAGGATGAAAACGGCGGCAAAACCGCCGTAGAAGACCAACACCGCGCCCAAGGCTGCCGTCGTCGAAATGCCGATTAGTCCCGGCTCGGCCAGGGGATTGCGTAAAAGGCCCTGCAGGACGGCGCCGGCCAAGCCTAGGCTGGTCCCGACGAGAACGGCAAGCAGCGTCCTCGGCACCCGCAGGTGCCAGACGATTAGCCCATATGCCTCGTCGCCGGTGCCGGCGAGGCCGGCCAACACCTGGCCGGGGTCCAAGGACACCTGTCCCGCCAGCAGCGATAGGCCGCATAACGGAACCAGGGCGGAAAACAACCCCAAAGGCAACAGCCAGGAGGGCGCCGGCCCGGACGCTACGGCGTCGCCGCCGGTCATTGGTTCCGCCTCGCCGCCGATTGGCGTAGTTTCGCCAGCCGTTCCGTCGCCTCGATGGTGGCCGGCAGTCCGCATATCCACAGTCTTTGCGGAATGGCGACGGTTATCGCTTTTTCGGTCAGGGCGGTCAGGGCCGGATGATCCAGGACCTGGAAGGCAAGGGCGGGGGCTTGCGGCCGGCCGGCATCGACAATAAGGATATGGGGACGCGCCATGATCAGCATTTCCAAGGGCAGCCGTCCCTGGCCGCGAACGCCGAGCCCGGCGGCGAGGTTGATAAGGCCGGCCCGGGAGATAACGTCGTCGACCAGGCTGTCACCTCCCGCTGCCAAGCCGTTGGGCTGGTAATAAACAGCGCCAAGGCGGGCTCCGGAGGCGGCCGGGGCCAAGCGCCGGAGCCTTGCGTCGATGGCTTTAATCAGTTTTTCGGCCCGTTGCCCCTCGCCTATGGCGGTGCCCAAAATCCGGATGCTCTCGCGGATTTCGGCGATGGACCGGGCGATGTCCAGTTCCATCACCCTGTAGCCCAGTTTTTTGAGAACGAAAATCGTCGCCCGGGCGGCATGGCGTCCGGCGACCACCAAGTCCGGCGCAAGCGCCAGGACTTCCTCGGCCCGGCCGCCGTTAAGCGGGATGCCTTCGATCTCTTCGACCGCCGCCGCCGAGATTTCCCGGTCGGCGACCAAGCGGCTCAGCGAGGCGATGGCGTGGCGCTCGGCCAGGGCCAACAGCATCTGGTCGGCGCATAGGTTGATGGAGACGATGCGTTCGGGCTTGGCGGCGCTCACCGATGGCCAGAGGAGCACCGCCAGCAAAAATGCCGCCACCGCCGTCGACATCAGAACCTGGCCCCCGCCGTTAACTTGAAGGTGCGTCCGGGCAGGGGATAGGCGTTGTAGGTGCCCATGGTCGTGGCGCTGGCGATACCGTAGTTATAGTAATCCTTGTCGAAAAGATTGTTGACCTCGGCGGCCCAGGTTAACGACCGGTAGGCGCCGTTCAGTTTGAGGTCAACCAGGGCGTGGCTGGGGATCTTGGTGAACAGGTTCCGCTCGTCATTTTCGAGCCTTTTTGAGTCCAGGAAGTTCATTGTCGCCGCCAGCTTTAGGTAATCCTTCCAGATGTCCCAGAATACCGTCGTGCTAACCGTCCACGGGGCGACCAGGGGGATGTCGTTGCCGTCGAAGTCGCCGTCCTTGAATTTAGCCCGCATATAGGAAAACGCGCCCTTCAAACGAAGATCGTCGGCGATGGCCCAGTCCAGGCTGTTCTCGACGCCGTAGCGGCGTGTCGGCTTGTAGTTCTTGTTGGTCCCGAAGTTGACAACCTGCGAATCAAAGGCGATCTCATTTTTCAACTCCATCAGGAAGGCGCTGGTTTGCAGGCTCAACGGCCCGGAGTCGTAACGCAGGCCGGCTTCCACGTCTTTTGATGTCTGGGTGTTGAGCTCGAACGAACCGGTTCCCAGGCTGCCGATACGCTCGTCGATGGTCGGAATCCGCAGGCTGCGCCCGATCCGGCCGAAGAGCACAAAGTCGTCGGTCAGTTGGTGTTCGATGCCCAGATTGGCGGCGTAATGCCATTCCGTATCGTTCAGGGAATAGATCTGGGTGGTCCAGGAAGCGGGAATTTTGGTATGCCCGGCGTGGGCGTCGACACGCTGAACGCGCAGCCCGATTTGGGCCTCGGTATTCTCGGAAAGAGTAAGCCTGGTCTGGGCGTAAAGGGCGACGCTTTGCTGCTTGGCGTTGTAACGGTCATCCGGCTGAATGGCGGCAAAACCGCTTTTCCGGTCGGAATCATAGTCGGCGTAGTAATAGTCCAGGCCAAGGGTCGTATTGGCGTCGAGCCCGCCGATGCCGTGGTCGGCGATCAGCCTGGGCGTCAACGACCATGTGGTGAGCACGGTATCGACAACGGAAAAATCATTGAGATAGGCGTCCTGATCCTTCTGCCTGACGCCGCCCTCGACGGCGAGTTTCATGTCCTTCGACAGTTGCCGGGTCACCCCGAGGGTGACGTCAATGCCGTTTTGCAAGGCAAAGTCGAACGGCGTCGCGGCGCCGCGCCGGTCCGTCTCGAGGAGATCGCTGCCGGTGCTCTCGGTGACCAGGCGCGCCCCTGGTAATTGCAGATTTTCATCATCCATGTTCAGCTTGATGAATGCATCTCCCTTCTTTCCCCGGTGGCGGAGTTCGGTGGAAAAGTTGCGTTTAATGAAATTGTTATTGTCCCGGTACCCATGGGTGTCGATGTAGTTGGCGTAAAGGCTGACTGAAACCGGGCCGGCGGACTGGTTGACCGAGAGGTCAGTCCCCCGGTGGTCGTCGGAACCGAAAGAGACGTTCAAGCGCCTCTTTTGCTCCCGTTCGGTGGCCGGTTTGGTGACAATATTAACGACCCCGCCGATGGCGCCGTCGCCATAGAGCACGGCGCCGGCGTTGCCGCGAATGATCTCGATTCTCTCGATGCTGTCTTTGGGGATCTTCGACCAGTCGATTGCCGCCAGGTCGATGTCGTTAAGACGCCGGCCGTCGATCAACAGCAGGGTGTTCTGGGTTCCCGCCGTGCCGAAACCACGGATATCGACGGTTGCCCGCGTTCCCGCCGTGCCCCCGAAGAAGTCGCGGCTTTGAATGCCGGCTTCCAGGCCGAGAAGCTCGGGCAAGGATTGGGCGGCGGACTTTTCGATTTCATCGGCCTCGATGACCGATGTGGAGGCGCCGGCGAAGCCGATACCGAGGCGCGAGGCCGAAACAAAGATATCATCGAATTGGGTGACAGGTTCCTGGGCGCCGGCGAAAGGTGCCGCCAGCAGAGCCAAAGCCGCCGTAACCGCAAAGGGCAGCAATTCCGTTGGCGGCATGGGGTAGGGGTTAAGATGGGTTTTCATCGTTACAGACTCCAAATTAAGTGATCATTGGAGCCCGCGGGGGGGAAAAACTAGTGAACTTGGCCGCGGTCACGCGCAACGGTTCGGGTTTTGGATTTGTCAACTTCACCGGCCGGTTTCCCTTACGCGAGCACTTACGAACAGTGCGTCACCGCGAACGGTAAACCGGACCATCAAACGCTCCGCGTGACGGTTGGGTGACGCAGTGACGGTAGGTCTCCTGGCTAGCGGATCATAGTTCCCTGCCTGGCCTTCCCGGTTTCCCAGTGGCTTGTTAGCGGCAGGAACTCACCGTTTACAGTTGCGGAGGCAGCCACGGACTTTCACCGTGTTCCCTCTTCGTCCCCGTTTTTTGGGGAACCATCACCGAATTCTCATTATGGACATCCCCGCCACCCTGTCAATTACGTGTGGGGTCGGCGCGGGTATGGTGGTTTTGCAATTTCATTTCCTTGGCATCCGGCGGCGGTCAGAAAGTTTCCGTTAAAAATTTGACTTATATTATTGATCGTCCTATGGGAATCGCAATTTATTGGCTAGACTTCAAGGAAGATCGATGCGGTTGAAGGTAATCCCTATCGTGGCGGTTATAGGTGCCGGCCTGGCCTTGGCCTGGCACGGCTTCCCCGCCGCCGCGCCGCCATCCGGCGTCGGCTCGTTTGATCCGGCCATCGCCATGGCGCCCATATCCCTAGGCAATCCGACGGCTGCGGCGACTTTGCTGACCCGCCGCCAGGGTCCGCCAAGCGAGATCAGGGCTGGGAGCGGTCCATATTCCTTCACCCTTAGGGCCGGGCCGGGCGATACCCTCGCCAGGTTGCTCGTCGATGCCGGCATCTCAGGCCAAGACGCCCATGCCGCGCTTGCCACCTTGAACGGTCATTACGACCCGCGCCTGATCAGGCCCGGCCAGGAAATCACCGTCACCATTCAGCCCAACATCGCCGAGGACTCCGCCGCCTTGTCGCCGGGCCGTTTCCTTGGCCTCTCCCTGGTCCCCAATTACAACCAGGAGATCATTGTCGGGCGCCTCTCCGGCGGCGGATTCAAGGCGACAAAACGCCAACGCTTGCTTCGCCCTTCGCTGCATAGGTTGGCCGGCAAAATCCGTTACAGCCTGTCCACTGCCGGCGGCAAGGCCGGGGTGCCGGCGGCGGTCTTGGCCGAGTTGATCCGTGCCTATTCCTGGGATGTGGATTTTCAGCGCGATATCCGGCCGGGCGACGGTTTCGAGGTCATGTTCAAGCGTTTCCACGACGCCGACGGCAATCTCGTCCACAACGGCGCCATTTCGTACGCTGCCTTGACGTTGCGCGGCGAGCGCCATCGCATCTATCTGCATACCACCGCCGGCGGACAGAGGGACTACTTCAACGAAAAAGGCGAGAGCGCGCGCAAGGCGCTGATGCGCACCCCCATAGACGGCGCTCGGCTAAGCTCCACTTTCGGCAAGCGCCGCCATCCGGTGCTGGGCTACAACAAGATGCACCGGGGAGTGGACTTCGCGGCGCCGCCGGGCACGCCGATCTACGCCGCCGGCCGGGGCAGTGTCATTTACGCCGGCCGCAAGGGGGCGTACGGAAACTATATCCGTCTTCGCCATAACGGCCTTTATACCACCGCTTATGCCCATATGCGGAGCTTCGCCAAGGGCATGGCCAAGGGGCGGCGGGTCAAGCAGGGCCAGATTATCGGCTATGTGGGCACCACCGGGCGCTCGACCGGGCCGCACCTGCATTACGAAATCCTCCGCCAGGGGCGGCGCGTCAATCCGCTGAAGGTAAAAATGCCGTCGGGGCGCAAGCTAAAAGGCAGGGAGCTAAAACTGTTCAAAGCCGCCAAGGCCAGGATCGACCGCCGCTACGCCGCCACCGCCGCCCAGCCCCAGTCCTAGAGCAAATCCCAAGGCGCTCTAAGCCGCGGCCGCCTCGACGCCGTTGATGGTGAAGCCGCCGTCGCCGGCCGAAACGCTCACCGTTTCGCCCTCGCCGACCTTGCCGGCGAGGATCAGGCCGGCCAGCGGGTTTTGCAGAGCGCGCTGGATGACCCGCTTCAGGGGCCTCGCCCCATAGACCGGATCGAAACCCTTGTCGGCCAGCCAGGCCCGTGCGTCGTCGTCGAGATCGAGCTTGATCTTGCGCTCGGATAAAAGCCGGTCGAGCCCCTTGAGTTGGATATCGACGATGGCGGCCATATGTTCGCGGAAGAGGCGGTGGAAAAGAATGATCTCGTCCAAGCGGTTGAGGAATTCCGGCCGGAAAGCGACGCGCACAGCCTCCATCACCTGCTCTTTGACCTCCGTCGAATCGTGGCCTTCGCGTTGGCCGGCGAGGATGTCGCCGCCCAGGTTCGAGGTCAGCACGATAAGGGCGTTGCGGAAATCGACCGTGCGCCCCTGGCCGTCGGTCAGGCGGCCGTCGTCCAAGACCTGTAAAAGGATGTTGAAGACATCCGGATGGGCCTTTTCCATCTCGTCGAAAAGGATCACCTGATAGGGCCGCCGGCGCACCGCCTCGGTCAGGGCGCCGCCCTCGTCGTAGCCGACGTAGCCCGGCGGCGCGCCGATCAGCCGCGCCACGGCGTGCTTTTCCATATATTCGGACATGTCGATGCGAACCATCGCTTGCTCGTCGTCGAAAAGGAACTCGGCGAGCGCCTTGCTGAGCTCTGTCTTGCCGACGCCGGTCGGCCCCAGAAACAAGAACGAGCCGATGGGCCGGCCGGAGTCCTGGAGGCCGGCGCGGGCCCGGCGGACGGCCTCCGAAATGCGGGCCAGGGCCTCGTCCTGGCCGACGACACGGGCGCCAAGCGCTTCTTCCATATGCAAGAGCTTCTGGCGTTCGCCCTGTAGCATTTTGTCGACGGGGATGCCGGTCCAACGGGCAACGATGGTGGCGACGTGTTCCGGGGTCACCGCTTCTTCGAGCATGGTGGCGGTCGATTCGGCCGGCTCCGCCTTGGCGAGCCTGGCCTCAAGCTTGGGGATCAGGTCGTATTGCAGTTCGCCCGCCTTGTCGAGATCGCCGGCGCGCAAGGCCCGCTCGTAAGCGATGCGGGCTTGGTCCAGCTTTTCCTTGATCTTGGTGGCGTCGGCAAGAGCGGTCTTTTCCGTCCGCCACCGCTGCGTAAGCCGGGCCGAGCTTCCCTCCGTCTCGGCCAATTCCATTTCGAGCTTTTTCAAGCGTTCCCCGGAGGCCTTGTCGCTTTCCTTTTTCAAGGCCTCGCGCTCGATCTTGAGCTGGACGACGCGGCGGTCCATCTCGTCGATATCCTCGGGCTTGGAATCGATCTCCATCTTCAGCCGCGCCGCCGCCTCGTCGATAAGATCGATGGCCTTGTCGGGCAGGAAACGATCCGAGATATAACGGTTCGAAAGCGTCGCCGCCGAGACCAGGGAGCTATCGGTTATTCTGACGCCATGATGGAGTTCGTATTTTTCCTTGATGCCGCGGAGGATGGAGATGGTGTCCTCGACGGTCGGTTCGGTGACGTAGACCGGCTGAAAGCGGCGCGCCAGGGCGGCGTCCTTTTCCACATGCTTGCGGTACTCGTTCAAGGTCGTGGCGCTGACGCAATGGAGATCGCCGCGGGCCAGGGCCGGCTTCAGCAGGTTCGAGGCATCCATGGATCCCTCGGCGGCGCCGGCGCCGATGAGGGTGTGCATTTCGTCGATGAAAAGGACGATCTCGCCTTCGGCCGCCATGACCTCGGAGAGCACCGCCTTCAGGCGCTCCTCGAACTCGCCCCTGAACTTGGCGCCGGCGACCAGGGCGCCCAGGTCGAGGACCATCAGTTTCTTGCCTTTCAGGCTTTCCGGCACGTCGCCCTGAACGATGCGTATGGCCAGGCCCTCGACGATGGCGGTCTTACCGACGCCGGGCTCGCCGATCAGCACCGGATTGTTCTTGGTCCGCCGCGAAAGCACCTGGATGGTGCGGCGGATTTCCTCGTCGCGGCCGATAACCGGGTCGATCTTGCCTTCGGCGGCGGCTGCCGTCAGATCGCGGGCATATTTTTTGAGGGCGTCATAGCCGTCCTCGGCGCTGGCGCTGGCCGCCTTGCGGCCCTTGCGCAGGTCCTCGATGGCACGGTTGAGGTCGCGCGCCTTGACGCCGCTATCGCTAAGCACCTTGGCGGCGGCGGTCCCGGCGGCAAGGGTAAGGGCCAAGAGAATCCGCTCGACGGTGACGAAGCTGTCACCGGCCGTCTTGGCGATTTTTTCGGCCTGCTCGAAAAGGCGCGCCGTTTCCGCCGCCAGGTGGACCCCGCCGGCGCCGGGGCCTTCCACCTTGGGCAGTTTGGCAAGCTCGGCTTCGGTAGTGGCGAGCGTTTTCTTGGCGTCGCCGCCGGCGGCTGTAATCAGTCCGGCGGCCAGGCCGCCGCTATCCTCGATAAGTATCTTCAAAAGGTGGAGCGGCGTCAGTTGCTGGTGGTTGGAGCGTAGCGCCAAGGTTTGCGCCGACTGCACGAAGCCGCGCGAACGCTCGCTGTAATTTTCGAATTCCATCGATCATCCACCCTTTTGGCGACCGGACCGCAAGGCTCCATGAAGCCCATGGGTTGCCATGGGAACCCCTACGATTTGTAGGCCTTATTCCCTAATATGTCGTGGAATTTCGCCGGCGCAAGGGAGGGATCTGTTTGACGGCCGAAGGGTGGGCGGCAAGACCATCGCCGCCGCCACCGCCGCCAAGGGCGCGGCGGCGGGCGGAACCATCTGGACGGGAACCGGGTTCAGCCTGGGGCTCGGCTTGGGCTTGGGCGTTTGGGGGCTGCTGCTGCCGCCGCCGGGTATGGGTTGTACCGCCACTGCCAGAATCTGGAATTGAGCGACACAGAACTTGAAGAGGCGGTTGCCGAGGCGGCTTCCTAAAGGAAGCCGCGCTGGTTCCCGAATAACCCGAAGTTTCAAACCGCGACGTTGTCGATGAGCCGTGTTCGGCCCAGCCAGGCGGCGGCGAGCGCCCGCCCGGGGCGTGATTTGCCGGCCCACTGGGCCAGGGTTTCGGCGTCGCGAAGGGTGATGTAATCGACCCTGGTGAAACCGCCGTCCAAAAGCTCCTTACCGGCCCAATTTTCCATCTCGGCGATGTCCGTCTCCTTGGCGGCGCCTTCGGCCATCGCTGATAAGGTCCTAAAGAGCGCCGACGCGCAGGCCCGCTGGTCTTCGCTCAAGTAAGCATTACGCGAAGAGAGCGCCAATCCGTCGGCCTCACGCACCGTCGGCGCCGCCTCGATTGCGACCGGGATGTCGAGATCCCCGACCAGGCGCTTGATGATCAACAGCTGCTGGTAATCCTTTTCGCCGAAAAAAGCCCTGTCGGCGCCGGCCTGCAGCAAGAGCTTGGTAACCACCGTCGCCACGCCGTCGAAAAATCCAGGGCGGCACTCTCCTTCCAGGATGTCGCCCAGGCCAGGCACCGAGACCTTGGCCGCGAAGCCATCGGGAAAAATTTCCTCCACCTTCGGGGCGAACAACAGATGCGCGCCCATTGCTGCCAGCTTGCCGGCGTCGTCGGCTTCGTCGCGGGGATAGGTGTCGAAGTCCTCGCCCGGCGCGAACTGCTTGGGGTTGACGAAAAGGCTGACGATGGTGCGCCCGGTCCTGGCCAGGGAGCGGCGAACCAGACTCAAGTGTCCGTCATGCAAGGCCCCCATGGTTGGCACCAGGCCGACGCTTTGCCCATTGGCCCGCCAGGCCGTCACATGGGCGCGAAGCTCGGCGACGCGGCGCGCGATCTTGGCCGCCATGACTACCCTTTTTTCTTTGCCGGTTTCTTGTTGACCCCGAAACAGTGTTCCGGTCCGGGAAAGCGGCCGGCCCGCACGTCGCCGGCGTAAGCCTCGGCCGCCGCCGAGATTTGCTGGTCCAGTTCGGCGTAGCGTTTGACGAACCTGGGCGTGAATTCAGAGAACAACCCAATAATGTCCTCGGTGACCAAAATCTGTCCGTCGCAGGCCGGCGAGGCGCCGATGCCGATGGTCGGCACGGGCACGGCCTTGGTGATCTCGCGGGCCAGGGGCTCAACGGTGCCCTCGATGACGATGGCAAAAGCGCCGGCCTTGGCCACCGCCTTGGCGTCGCCAAGGATGCGCCTGGCATCCTTGGCTTCCTTGCCGTGGCTACGGTAGCCGCCGGCGATGTTGACCGATTGCGGCATCAGCCCGACATGGCCCATGACCGGAATGCCGCGCCGGGTCAGGAAACGGATGGTCTCGGCCATGTCGGCGCCGCCTTCCAGCTTGACCCCGGCGGCGCCCGTTTTCTTCATCACCTGGGAACAGGACCGGAAGGCCGCCTGGGATGATTCCTGATAGCTGCCGAAGGGCATGTCGACGATCACCAAGGCCCTTTCGGCGCCCCGCCGGACGGCTGAACCATGGGCAATCATCATCTCCAGGGTCACGCCGAGGGTGGTTTCCATGCCATAGAGCACCATGCCGACGGAATCGCCGACCAGGAGAATGTCCACATGCTCGTCCAGCAGTTTCGCCATCAGCGCGGTATAGGCGGTCAGGCAGACGATCGGGACACCGCCTTTTCGCGCCCTCAGTCCGGCAACCGTGACCGCTTGTTTTGCAGCTGCTGTCTTCATGTCCAAAGCATACACCATGGCGAGACCGGACGGCGGGGAATTTTGCCCTCGTCTTTACCGGCCTTGCGCCGCCGGCGGTATACTGTTGGCGGGTACCAAACTTGTGAATTCCGGGGAAAAAAAGCGATCCCGGCAGTAAGAGGGGCTTTCCGGGGTGGCTCCATGTGGATAAATCCGGGGATGGCATGGGGAACGAATTGGATAGCCTAG
>Ga0187827_10001606_pt1 | contig 32793 bp, 19 predicted proteins | sample ETNtaG_39_FD_167969 | JGI IMG/M metagenome (GOLD analysis project Ga0187827, IMG submission 167969) | Marine microbial and viral communities from oxygen minimum zone, Eastern Pacific Ocean - ETNP2014_SV_150_PacBio MetaG (Illumina Assembly) | ecosystem: Environmental > Aquatic > Marine > Hypoxic...
GGATACAAATGCTAATGCGGTTCTGATTCGTATTCAGCTTGCGACCGGCGATCCGGAGGCGGCCCAGCGTGCCCGCATCGCTGTCGAGCAGAATCCCCAGAATGCCTATCTGAGCTTTCTGCAATACCAGAGCATGAAATCCAACCATCCGGCCGAATCTTTGGACGCGCTGGATAAGGCCATCGAGCTCACAAAATCAGCGAATCGCAGAAGGCTCTGGCTGGACAAACTCATGGAGGAGGCCACGGCCAATGATCGCGTCGACCTTCTGGAAAAGCATCTGAAGAAACTTGCCGAGGTCAAGGAATGGAAACCGGAAGAGGCGTTCGAGATAGCCCGAAAATTGAACCGGCTCAAGCTCTACAAGCATGCCCTCCAGATTCTGAAGAGGGCAGAGAAGCAGCCTGGCGCGCCGGAAACGATGGTCGAGGTCCAGCTCTCGGCTGCAAGAGCGGAAGCCGGGCTGAAGCAGCAAGAGCAAGCAGCCCAACGGCTGGAGCGCTTACTGAAAAAGGTGACCTCTGACTACTGGCGTCGGCCGGAGATTCTGCGTCGTCGGCTTGACCTCGTCTCTACCGACGAAGAGCGAGAGCAGATGATCGCTGCCTCCCGGGCCAAACTGGCGGCGCGGCCGGCTGACGAAACGGCCATTCTCGATCTGGCGGAGCTGCTCCGTAAGTTCGATTTCCGCCGTGATGCTCTGAAGGTCTTGCACGAAGGCATCAAGCAAAGACCGGAGTCAGCCAGGATCGAAAAGACGATTCTGGACATTCTTGACCGGCTTCGCGATGAGCGCGGTAAAGAAGAGTTTCTCGCGTTGCGGCTCGAGAGCTTCCCCGAACGCTCTGACCTTGCGATGGAACATCTGAAAACACTGTTCCAGCTTGGCCGGAGAAAAGAAGCGGTGGAGAAATTCACGACGCTGGCAAAGACGCTGCCTGAGAAAACGCAAACCGATCAGCAGCTCGAGCTGGCCCGATTTCTCCGCCGGTCGAGCCTGCTCAGGGATGCCGTGCCGCACTTTGAGAAGGTCGTCAAGGCCGCTCCTGACCGCCTGGATGTGAGGCGCGAGCTTGCTGAGACCTACATCGCCATATCCGAGCGTACAAAGGCCAGAGAGCTGTTTGCCGCGGCTCTGTCTCAGGATGCGGAGATTGAGAATCTGCTGGATATCGTCCAGTTCATGATGGATCAGAAGATGTACGAAGAGTCCGGCACGGCGCTTAAGGCGAGGCTGAAGAAGGAGAGCCATTTTGATGTCCGCCTGCTGCTGATCACGGTGGAGGGCAAGCTCGGGCACTTCACCGCGGGCGAGCGGCTTATCGTGAGATCAAGAAAGTTTGCGGATACCGGGGCCCGATACCGCCGGTGGCTGGAGGCGGCGATCACCTTTCATGATCAGTTTGGCTCGTTGGAGACTTTCCTGGAAAAGGAGCACGAACGGATGGAGACCGAAGCGGGCGAGTGGACCAAGCTTTCACTCGAGCGGCATACCGTCTTCGCAGAAGTCGCTGCAAAGAATGACAGGTCTGTCGAGGTGGCCGACATGCTGCGGGGCACGCTCGATAGCGACATAACGGATGAGTCCCGTGTGCGGATCCGCAAACAGCTCGTCGAGATTCTTGAAGGAGAGAAGGGGCAGGAGCTTTTTATCGAGCAGCAGTTGCGGATCTTGATGCAGGAAGATCCGGGCGCGAAAAACGAATACAAGCTTCGTCTGGCCTTGCTGCACTCGCAAACCAGGCGCAACGATCTGGCCCTGCGTGCGCTGTCGGATGTGCGGATTGCAGAAATCAAGAGCCCCGCCCTGCTTTACAGCGCGGAGAAAATCTATCGCCAGCAGAATCGTCCGGAAAAGGTCGCAGAGATTCTCGAGCGACTGATCATGCTCGATTCGACCAACCGGGACACTTGGGAGAAATGGCTGACCGTGCTGGCCACCACCGACCGGGAAGAACGCCTTCGCGCGACCATCCGGAAGCTCCTCGCAGGCATCGAGAAGATGCCCCTCGAGGAAGAGGTCCAGCAGCTCCTCCAGCAGCACCTTGCCGATTCACACTGGCGCACGATTGGACGGCTCATGAAAGTGGGCGACGAGGAATCCATGAAGTCGACTCTCGTTATACTTGACGCGACCGAGCGTTCTCTTTCGACTGATTCGCAATGGCTCTGGCTTAACTGGACCCGCGCCTACATCCTGAACCGGCTCAGCAGAATGAAGGCAAGGGATGAGGCCATCAGCGAGTTGGAGCGTGTCGTTGGCGTCATGACAAAGAAAGCGTACGAGGCAAAGAAGAAGGATAGCAGGGATGAGATAAAGCCACCCTCACCGGACGAGTCGGGCATCCAGTTTCCCGACGGGCTGACCATCATGCTGCCACACGCGCGTAAGCTGTTGACCTCTCCCCCTGTCGTCGCTGAAAAAGTGCGACCGACAGATCGCATCGGGCCGCTGACGCCGATGCGGGCCCTGTGGCAATTTGAGCGCGACCGCTCGCCAATCACGAGCATTCTGCCGTTGGGTACCGACCGCGTTCTAATGACGGATCTCGGCAACGGTCTTTACTGTGTAGGACGGAAAAGCGGCAAGCTTATCTGGGAGCGGTCGGGCTCATCAGCCTATGTGCCGGCGACCGGCAACATTTACCATGGACTCCGTAGGCACCATTCCCAGCAGGGAATGCACTTGCCGATGATGCCGGTGTCCGACGGCAAAGGACGCATCTTTCTGCCACATCGCGGCGAGATTGAATGCATTTCCAGCGCGGATGGCAGAGAGCTCTGGACCGCTCGGGTGTCGTCACGCAGGGCAGCTCGACTCGCCAACATGCAGCGGCATCAGAATCAACGGAATCAGCCACGGGTTTCAATGTTCACCTATAGGAATCTCATAATAGGCGTGGACCCAACGCAGAACTGCGCGGCAGGTTTTGACACGGTTTCCGGCAAGCTTGTCTGGGAGCATGCGTTCAAGACTCCCAACGCGGGTGCTTCCTGGATGAACTCCGGCGCGACTCTCCGGGGCGATTTGCTCTTCATGTATGGACTGAACTCCGCAGCTATGGATGCTGGATCAGGGAAGCTGCTGTGGTCGTTCCAGCCAGCCAGGGTCCGCAAATTCCCCATCAAATTGAGCAAGCAACCGCCCGTACCGGCCTATATGTCTTCCAGCCGCAGCCGGTCCTACGGCTATCAATTTGTGCAGCAGCAACCTTACTCTCGCAGCCGCTATGGCGGCAGACAGGCTCCGCTCTACATCAACCTTGCGGGCCAGGGCCAGAGCTCTGTTTACTGGTCACCCCTTCAGGTCCCGCCGGCCGGAACGGTGATCGCAAGCTCGGGCACGGTATGGACCTCGCCCAGTTCAGCCCATTCGAGGTTTGCCATCATTGACCGCAGCCGACTTCTCCTGTTCGGCCAGCGCGGCCTTTACATTTTCAGGCTGGACCTCCCCATGGAGTCACGATTCATTCACTGCAACGGTACCTACATCGGCACAGCCGCGGGGATCGTCAGCCTGTTGAGTGGCAGCAACCTCATGCTGATCGACATTGAAAAGGGCACGACCAAGACCTATTCAATTTCCGTATCGAGCGGGCAGCTCGTCCGTGCAGCCGTTGACGGGGCCCGGATTTATATCAGCGGCCCGACCGGCATCGAATGCCTGAACGCGCGCACGGCAAAGAAAATATTCGTCACGCGATGGCCGACATCTCTCGGCACCGAAAACCTGGTACACCGCATGGGATACGCAAATTACTACTGGAAGGGATGCATGTTCCAGAACAACCCGCAGCAGTATTATCTGCGGCCGACGGTCAGTGTGCGGGACGGTGTCATGTACACGACGGTGGCGCCCAATCAGGTGGTGGCGCTCTCGAATGACGAATGACCCGCGGCAAATGACGAATGACGTGTATTTCGTCATTCGTCATTCTTTTCCTATCCCATCTCGATCAGAATAGGCTACAATACCTCGCCTCAGTATTTCTCCCCGCCGATTATCCAACATGCGAAAGAAGCCCCGCTCAAGGCAGCGCAAAGGCGCAGGTGGGTTGGCGCGTGAGCAGGAAGAGATGCCCCTCTTCAATCCCGCGCTGAGCAGACTCTCAAAAGCGTTCGATCTCGTCGAGGCACTTTTGCTCGATGAAGCACGCTCCGAATTCACCGAGTATCTTAAAGTCTTCCCGTCTGATGCTGAAATCCTGAACGCCTATTCCTCCCTGGAGTGGCTGGGGAGAGGGAAGCCGGGTAAAGCAATTCTCGACGAAGGGGAGCTCTACGACTGGTGGCGTACGATCAGGAAGGACGGCGAGCGTTACGACATCCTTAATACGCAGCTCTATCGCAGGCTCAAGAAAGGCATCCTGCACGAGCTCGTCCAACGCCTCGCAGCTTCCGGCCAGAAAAACATCCACGACTTTCATATCGGCCTCCTCTATTTTCAGCTCGAACAATACCCCGAAGCCATCCGAGAGCTGCGCCTGGCCATTGGCCAGCAGACGGACGCTTCATCATTGCTTGGACCTCTCGCCGAAGCTCTCTATCGCGCCGGTGACCGGAAGCAGGCTGATGTCTCATACGGGCTGGCCCTGCTCTACGAGCCACTCAAAGCCGGCTTCAAGCAGTTCGCACACAGAGGCATCACCAACACCCAGGAAAAACTCGAAGAGACCGGAATGAGCTACGAGCTCTCCCGTGAGAATCTGCTGGTGCAGTGCTGGCTCGAAGGCGTGATCGGGCTGCCGCCGATGCCGTCGGTCGTTTCACTTCAGCAGCTCATCACCAAGATAAAAGATATCGAAACTCCAGCGGATATCGCCGGCCGTTTTGTCGATCCGGCAGACGCTCGCGTTTTCCGATGGGCCCTCCAAATCGCTTTCTGGATTCGCAACGAAGCTCCCCACCTTGCCGAAGAACTCGGATGGCTCCACGAATTGATGCATTCCAGGGATGAACGCGCATTCGAGGCATATTCTGAAAGACTGAGGCTCGAAGAACTGCAGGAGAAAGAAACGATGGCGCCTGCGGTGCGTTCGGGATAGGCGGAACCACATGCTCTTTTACCGCGATATCGTGCTCGAACGCGAGGGCTCCAGCCTGACAGGTACCCTCGCCGAACCGGCTGAACTAACCTCACCGGTTCCGGCTGTGCTTCTCATCGCCGATATCTGGGAAGACCTCGAATCGGAAGAGGTCATGCGTGCGTTGGCAAAGGAGCTCGGCTCCAGGGGCATCGCTTCGTTCGCCATTCCCCTCGTACTGGATTCAGGGGACGGCCTCAGACAGATCGAAGATCTGCTCGAAGATGCTCAACAGGCCCTCGCCTACTTGAGGGCCCAGCCGATGGTGGATTCACGCTGCTGCGGCATTCTGGGCTATGGCGTCGGCGCTCCGTTGGCTGCAACGCTGGCAAGGGAAGACGGACGACTGTTGACGATTGCCATGCTGGCGCCTCTTATTGAATGGGATGTGCTGCTGCCAATTCGCCCTCTTTTACCTGGTCGCAAGCAGCGGCTCGGGATTCCGGAAGTCGGCCCCCTCTGGCTTGAAGCGACCAGGTCGACCCGTCTGCTGGAGGCTTACGGCGATCTGGTTCTTCCGGTATTGCTGGTTCACGGGAATCGCGATCCCTTCATCCCGATCGGCCACAGCCAGGAGATCCGGACCCTGCTCGAGGAGAAGGATTGCAGCGTAAAACTGGTCTCGATCGAAGGCGCGAATCACACGTTTGTGTCCGACAATCTGCGCCAGTTCGTGGGATCGGAAGTGGCCAATTGGTTCGAGCTGCTGCTACAGGCGGCTGCTGTTTGATTCGCTGGACTGGCTGTGTTTAGATTGCCCGCGTCGGGCCAGCCCCACATCCATTCCTCATGAATACTGTGACCCTCATCGTCGATTCGACGGAGCCGGACAGCCGCTCTCTGGATCAGGCCGCCCGGGTGCTGGCTGAGGGCGGGATCGTCGGGCTGCCGACGGAGACTGTCTACGGCCTGGCCGCGCGGGTGGATCACAAGGAAGCGATGGCGCGGCTGGCTGAACTGAAAGACGATCGCGGAGACAAGCCTTACTCCATCCACATCGCAGACTTCGAAGATCTCGATGGCCTGGTGCGTGACGTACCGTTGAGCTGCCGCCTGCTGGCAGAAAAATACTGGCCCGGGCCGCTGACCATTGTTATCCCGGACGGCAGCACCGGAATGGGAGTTCGGATGCCTGCGCACAAGGTGGCGAGGGAAGTTATTCGCCGTTCGGGCGTGCATGTCATCTGCCCGAGTGCTAATCCGTCGGACCAAAGTCCGGCGACCTCTGCTGAGGAGGTGTTGGATTATTTTCAGGGCAAGCTCGATCTGGTCATCGATGCCGGTCCGACGCTCATCAAAGAATCCTCCACGGTCGTCGTTTTCAAGAATCATCTGGAATGGGAAGTGGTCCGTGAAGGCCTCATCAGCCGCAAGATGATCGCCAGCACCGCGTGCCAGTCGGTCTTGTTCGTGTGTACGGGCAACAGTTGCCGAAGCCCAATCGCCGAACATCTCTGCCGCCGTTATCTCTCTCAAGCTCTGGGCTGCGAAGAAATCAAACTGCAGGAACGCGGCTACAGAGTCATCTCCGCCGGCACGGCAGCATTCCCCGGAGGGCACGCGAGCCAGCACGCCATCGACACTATGAAAGAAGACGGTTACGACCTCAGCGAACATCAAACGCAGTCCGTCACCCCCGAAATGGTGGATCACGCGACCTGGGTGATCGCACTGGCGCGGCGTCATCAGGAATCCATCACGTCTCTGATGCCAAACGCTGCGGACAAAGTCCGGATGCTCGACCTTTCCGGTCTGGACGTGGAAGACCCTGCTGGCGGCGATGAGGAGGATTACCGTGACTGTATCGAGACGATTGACAACCTGATCAAGGAATTGATTCCTTTTCTGTTGGGCCGCGAATCGCGAACGTGAATAAGGACTTTCATGCCTGGCCCAAGATCGATCTCCACCGGCATCTGGAGGGCTCGATTCGTCCGGAGACGTTTTTTGAAGTCGCCCGGACCCGGGGCATTGAGCTCCCGGCGCAGACGATCGAGGGGATCCGGCCGCTCCTGCAGATCACTGATGACCCGCCAGGCTTTCTGAACTTCCTCAGCAAGTTCGAACCCCTCGCCTGTTTCTGGCCTGATCGCGAATCCATCGGGCGAGCCGCATACGAAGCAGTCGAAGACGCGGCCAGAGACAACGTGGTCTACCTGGAGCTTCGTTATGCGCCGATGCATTTCGCCCGCGGTCGGGGTTTTAAGCCGGCGGATGTCATTGAATGGATAAACACCTCGGCCCGGCGGGCAGCCGGCGATTTCGGCATCCGGGTCGAATTCATTGCCTGCGCGTGCCGCCACTTTTCCAGGGAAATCAACGAGCCCGGGATCGAGGCCGTGCTCGAGGCCGGACCGGATGAATTTGTGGGATTCGATATCGCCGGGGATGAGATCAACTTTTCCCTCGAAACCCTGGCGCCCTGGCTCGAACGCATCAAGGAATCCGGGCTCGGTCTGACTCTCCACGCAGGAGAGGCCGGCCCCGCAGACAACGTTCGGGAAGCAATTACCAGATTCGGAGCAGATCGCATCGGGCACGGTGTCCGCGTTGTCGATGATACAAGCCTCGTCGACATGGCTGTTGAGAAGGGAACAGGCTTCGAGATGTGCCTGACGAGCAACGTGCAGACCGCCACCGTGCCATCTCTGCAGGCACATCCAGCAAGGTCGCTGATGAATCAAGGGATGTGCGTCACCCTGAATTCAGATGACCCCCAAATAAGTAGAATTACACTGAGCGATGAATTCAGGGCCGCGGAGGAGTCTGGGTTTTCCCGCGCGGAGTTGAAGACGGCTCTCGCCAATTCTGTGAAGTGCTCGTTCCTGAGCGAATCCGGCAGGAACGCGCTGCGAGAGCGCCTGGACAGTTAGCACAAAACTTAAAGTGGACGCTCTTCGCTCCACTCTGACAAAAACCGACAAGTGTGATGAAGCACTGGTATCAGCTACATAAATTGAGCCATCTGTTGAATTCGCTCACTAAAAGATGTTGGCAACAGGGTCTCAGTTCTTCTGCTCAAAGCATTTGCTGTAAGCGCGCGGCCTGTCTGGCAACAGCCAATCCACCGGCAAGTTCTTCATCCAAAAACTTGATACACAGATTGATGAGAGAGTGCGCTGGTGGAGTCTGTCTGGCTGCCATCATGTTGACAGTGAGCGCGGAAAAATCTTTACAGTTGTTTTTTGACCTGAATCATGTCAGGCGTAAGAATTGCTTAATCTGAATTGTCCCCTGCTGATCTGTCAGGTGAATCAAATACAAGCACCCATGATTACGAAAGCAAAACTTAACAATCGAGCTTTCACGATGATTGAGTTTCTCATGGCGGTCACCGTCACGTTTACAATTTCATCGCTTGTGATCGGTGTGCTGCAAATAGGTTTCAGGCGCAGCCTGCAGGCTCATTGCACTAAGAATACAGTCACCCTCTGGAATACAACGAAAATTTTCCGAACGGACAACAGAGGCAGATATCCTTCAGAATATCCGGCTTTTTCACTGGTCTTGAGACAATGGGATCAAGCGAGGATTTCCCCGAGAACGAATACCAGCTCACCAACAAGACGTTTACCTGCATCGAGTACGAGCCACCCATTGAAGAGACTCAGGAGCAGGGACAAGGACAAGGACAGGGGCAAGGACAAGGACAGGGACGGGGACAAGGTCAAGGACAGGGACAGGGACGAAGGCGGGGCCAGCAATATGAGGCGCCTGAAGATGTGTCTGACGATGTCTACAGCAACTTCCTGATCATGATGAGGGATCTCGCACCCACCGATACGCCATTTCTGACCTGCCCTTATCACGATGAGGGTGAAATGGCGGTGACCATGACTTTCAAAGGCCGCGCGTTTGCAGCAGGGAGGGAGCGTCTCACTTTTGACGAAGTTGAAAATGTCGACCCGTTGACAGTCATCAGCAATGGCAAATATCACCTGTGGGAGAACGGGTTTATTAATGTCCAGAGCGGCCCCACGGTCATGTACACAGGCTCATACACGGACGGCGACACAATGGTTATAAACCTGAAGGTAGAGGAGGACAGCACCGGATTCCTCAATGTCAAACTGCCAGCGAATTCCCGGCTGAACCTGCTCTGCAGTGCCGGCCTCGTCATTTTTGAATCCAGTGAAACGGACTCATTCAACTTTGATGCTGACTTTGATGACACCTCAGGGTATAAGGTGGTTGTCGTTGGGAGCACTGATCACATTCAGAAGTTCGGTCGAGATATCACCGTCAGTTCCCAGTAGGCCCTTCCTTTGATGCCCCTCTCTATCTGTGTTCTGGCAAGCGGCAGCAGCGGCAATGCAACCCTTGTTTCCAGCGGCAACACCTATCTCCTCATAGATGCCGGGCTTTCGACCACTGAGCTTCAACGCCGCGTCAAGACCATTGGCCACGACCTGGCAGATTGTGCAGGCATCCTGATCACCCACGCCCACTCCGATCATTACCGGGCCGCCGGCAGCCTGTCTCGCCGGCATCGCATCCCGGTCTTCGCGCCTCAGACGACCATTGACGTAATTCGAAGGCGCTCGTCGAAAAAACGGTACCGTCGACTGGGGCAGGCAGAGGTCGTTCCTGAGGCAATCGGAGATATCTCCATTGAGACTTTTCCCATTCAGCATGGCGGGGAAGAAAGAGATGCCGGCGAGCCAGTCGGTTTCGTCATGAGGAATGGTGAAGCGTCGTTTGCGGTGGCCACCGATGTCGGCCGGCCTTCGCAGGAGATCGTCGCAGCCCTGCGCGGCACGAGGGCCGTCCTGATCGAGTCCAACTACGATGACGAATTGCTGAATCGAAAACTGGCCGACCCCAAGTTCAAGAATGATTGGGAATATCTGAAATGGGTAAAAAGCGATGACGGGCATCTATCCAATACCCAGTGTGCGGATCTTCTTATCCGATCCATGTCCGAATCCACCACGGATGTATACCTCGGCCACCTCAGCGAAAACCACCCCAATCCTGAAAGCGACAACAACTGCTTCGAACTTGCCAGGCAGACGGTCATCGATTCGCTGAAAAGGGCCGAAAAGCCGGTACCCGCCATCCACCGTACCTACCGCAGCGGCCTGAGAAAAGGCCAGCCGAGCATCGTGCTCGAATTGGGATAAAGACCAAGACCTGTGACGATTGAGCTTTCTACCGTGAGCAGAGAAGCGAACAGATGAGTCGCAGGGGATAATCACTTCTCCGCGGGGGGCGTCATACAGTGCACCCATGATGGCCTGACGCCGGTCGGATACTGCTTCAATCTTTTCAGTATTCCGGTCTTTCGATCCACCGAGTAAACGCCCAGGTGGTCGTCCATCTGGCCTGCGACGAACAGGTATTTGCCTGACTCACTCACGGTGAACGATCTTGGCACATGTTCGCATGGGAAATGGCCAATCTTCTTGAGCCTGCCGGTCTGGGCATCGATTGAGAAACCAACGATAGAATCCTTCCCCGTTCGGGCCTGGCGATTGGTGATGTCCCGATTTGAAATGTACACGAAGCGTCCATCCGGCGTCACCTGCACGGCGGATGTCGTGATGTTGCCATTGAAGTTGTCGGGATAAGTGACCGCGTTCTGAATGGTCTTCAGAGCCCCGCTGGCAGGATTCCATTGCCAGACACCGATGCCCGGTCTTTCACGCTCATTGGTCGTGTATGCAATGTTGAGCCTCGGATGAAACACCAGGTGACGCGGCTGGCGTGCTTCGTGTTCTCCCGTCGGTCCGGAAGCATGAGGTGGATAGTTTGAGGAAACGGCCCCAGTCTTTTCATCGAAGCGGAGCTGGAACACCTTATTCGGGCCTGTAGCCGGCACCAGAAGGTATCTGTTAGATGGAGAGAAAACGGAGCAATGCGCTTTTGGCTCGAGTCCAAACTCCTGGACGGTTTCGCCGCGAAAGACCCCGTCCGCGAGCTTCCAGATTGAGACCTTGCCAGGGCCGTAATGGTTACCCGCGAGGAACTGCCCGGTCTTGTCCGCCTTCAGATAACCCGCGGAAAGATTGACTGGTGCGACATGCACCTGTTTCAGCTTGCCCTCCGCGTCCACGCTGAACGTGGCAATTTTTGGCGTACGTTTCCGTCTCTTACCCTCGACTGGAATCCTCGCGGTGACGTACATAAATCGCTTTTCAGGCGAAACGGTCAGAGGCCCCGCGCCTGGCAAATCAACTGATTGAAGAGCCGCCAACTCACCGGTTTCCACATCCAGTTGATACACGGAGACCTTGTTCCCCGCGGAAATGTAAAGGCATTCATTTGCCCAGATGGATGTACACGTAACAGCCGAAAACAGAAGGGGACGGATCATGAAGTTAATCAATGGGAATTCCTGTTTCTGAAGATCGGTTAGCCACCTGGCGTCTGCCGCATCAAGACAGGGATCACTCCTTCAATAATTCGATTCCACACAGGATTGGAGGACCGCCGCTCCCCTCTGCAGGTGAGAAACTGATACTCAGGGAGTCTCGAACAGGGATGCCTTTGAACTCGTGCATAATCCCTCGGAACAAGCCTCCTGCGGCCGCTGAGGGAGTGAAGTTATCAAGGGCCGGCTTTCCTTGAATGGAAACTGAAAACGTGCGGGGCTCTTTCAAGTCAGCCTGGGTCTCGGCAAAGTAGATCCGGATAGTGAAGGACCCCTCATCCGCGGCCTCTCCAATACCGACGCGCAGATTGCGGACATTCGTCATGCCGGACGATGTGACCCACCTGTGCGGGCCGCCCTTGATTACCGATTGGTGATGGCGAAAGTACTGGACTGGAGGATTGGCCAGTTTTGGATTGATGGTCTCTTCCGCGGCTGTCTTGTCTGTTTCCGATGTGGCGTTGACCGTGACATCGATGGTCGGGGAAGGGCCCCCGACCACTGGGTATTCCAGCCACAGCGTGCCGTTGGGGGCGCGGCGGTCGCCGGGGGCACCAAAGTTGATTCCGACGCGTTCAATACTGCTGCCTTTGCCGGATTTGATGTGGTTAAAGGTCCACATCTCAGCGTCCGGCATATGAACCATTGCCAGAGATGTCTGCACTTGATACGCGCAGGCGCACGTCCTTGTGTAATCGGGCGCGTTCAGGACGCCATCCGCTGCTATCAGGTTCGAAGAGCATCCGGTACGAAAGCCGCCGAGGTTTCCCGTGCCACCGTCTGCCCGCAGGTCAAAGTATCCTGCTGCTGCAGATCGGAAAGTAATCAGATGCTCGCTGGCGATGGCCGTGTTGCATCCGTAGTTGCGTCTGAAGCTCCAGGGCACTTCTTCGCCAGTCAGCGGATTCCGGCGCATTCGGGGTTCTCCTGTCAAGAGGTCGAGAGCTGCTCCCTGAGTAATGATGGTGCCATGATGAAGGATGCAGGGGCCGCCTGGCCTCTTGTCCTTATCTGACCAGAGCACACTCCCGTCGGCCCCGCGACGGGCCATCATGCCTTTCCCTGCTTCATCCCTGGCGCGGTCTCTTGCCTGGCTTCCCGCTTGAATCAGAACGTCATGCTCTTCGGAGTAACCCAACCAGGTGCCGATGACACTGTAGCCCAGCCAGGCGCCGATGACATTCTCATTCGCCTTCCAGACCACTTCACCCGTCTTCGAGTCAAGCGCATAGAGGACGGCCTCGTCTTTGGGCTCATAGCCGCGACGTTTCAGTTGAGAGAGCTTTGCATCGGACAGCTTGTCGATACAAAACACCTTGTCTTTGCTGAGCACGATGGCGTTGTGACGGAAATTGTGCGCGGCCTTTCGAGTCCACAATACCTTGCCAGTGATCCGATTCATGCAAATGAGTTGGCGACTCCCTGATGCATAGTCTGTGTTGAGTTTGAGCTTGGGGACGTCTTCGAGATTTACCACGGGTTTGAGCTCGTCTTCCTCCTCGTCTTCCTCCTTTTTTTGGGGTGACACTTCTGCCTCCTCGGCCTTTGGAACGCCGAGCGCCGGATCGAGAGTGAAGTCGCTGCTGCCAGGCCGCCTGTTGTGGCCTTCGATGGCCAGCACGTTGTTTCCCGTTCGCAGAAGCTCCTGTGCGTTTTTAATTTCGAAAACATCGAAGCCCCTTGCTTCATGCCCTGACTTTTTCGAGGCAGATTTTCCTCTGCCTTCTCCAACACCTTTGCGAATGACTTCTTTGCCATTCAGGTAAGCGATGAACGCGTCGTCGTATCGAATGGCCAGAACAAGATGCGGAATCTTCACCGGATCCTGAATGACAAAATCGGTCCTAATGTAGACGACACTGTATTTTCCGTGCATGTCTTTGAGTTCAGTTCGGTCATCTCCATCGCCAAAACCGAATCCTGCCTTTCCGCTTTTCCACTTTGCGCCGTCCAATCCAAAAGGCTCATCTTGAGCCTCTAAGTTGGCTCCTTCGACCTGGGCCTGGTATTCAGGATCGATCCAATCATCTGCGGGATGTTCTCCAGCCAGGAAGTGCCATTCAGCTCCCTGAGGAATGAAAAAATCGAGCTGTGGGACGGCTCTCACAGGCCGTGGCATTGCCACGGACAGAGGAGAAACCGCGGCCACCAAGAGCTCACCGCGGACAGTCATGAATCCCCATTTCGGTGGTTGCTGCCCATCGGGAGCCGGGATCACAAACTCTTTAATGGTCTTACCTGTTGCGGGGTCCAGACGCATGCAATGGCTCGGCGTCATGACGTAGACACTGTCCTCCTGCGAGACATAGTTCGATCCGATTTCATTAGCGCCAGGGTGATGCCCGGTGTTGTCGTAATACTTCCCAATGTTTGGGATCTCCCTTTGCCACAGAAGCCGCCCGGTGTAGACATCGGTCGCGCGCAGGATGTCCGGGCCTTCGATGAAGAGCCGGCCACCGACCACCTGCGGATTCGGGCCGTGGCCGTGCCGTGGAAGAATCAGGTCATTCGAAGGCCCGCCAAACCAGAGAAGCCCAAGAGGAGTGCGGACCCGCCAATCGTAGGACACGACCGAGTTGGCCGCATCTGCGTATTGATGAGTCCAACGTCCAGCATTGGGCAGAGGGCCGCGGCGATTTACACGCAGAAAACCACCCCCGGTCGCCAACTGAAGCTCAGGCATTTCCTTCGACGCGTTGCGCAAGATGGCTTCCAGTGTTTCGTTCGCGGGGAAGTACGCGATGCCACCGTAAGGCCGGAGCGCATTCACCAGGTCGTTTACCCGCTTCTCATCGAGGCCATCATCAGGCAGGCTTTCGCAGACGATAAGGGTGGCCAGGTACGGAGGGAATCTGAAGGAGAATGGATCTCCTGGATGGATGGCCACTCGCCGGCCGTAGATGCCCCGCGCATCCAAACGTCTGCGAAAGGCCGCTACTTTTTCTGCGTCCCGTTCGACAACGACGATGTGAAACTGGCTGTGCTCCAGCAGCGAATGAATGAGCTTTCCTGTGGTCAGGCCCAGAACCAGACAAGTGCCGCGGGTGTCGTTTATCCCTGGGAGCCGTTTATCAATCTTCTCTGTCCATTTCTCTTCGATTGGCAAAGGCTCTTGAACTTCAACTGAGTAATGACTCGTGAGGATTTCCTGCTGGCCAAAACAGTGAAGTTTCCCTTCTTTCGTTACCACGAACACCCGGTCATCTCCAGGGAGCATGGACCAGGGCTCCCCTTGAATCCTTGCCTGCCAGGCCGGTGTCATCGGAGGGCTAACCTTTATCTCCTCGGGGTCCTGCTCAGGTTCATCCGCGTCCTGCTCATCCAGCTCAAATTCGATTTCGACTTCAAACTGCTCATCCTCGGCAAAGGGGTCGAGATCCTTTTCGGTAACCTTCAGTACTTTCGGCGGAGCCTGTTCTTCGACAGCCTGCTTTGCAGGCTTCAATTCGTCGCTGTTGTAGGCCAGCAACGTTCCATCCTTTGTGGCGCAAAACAGAAGGTTCTTAGCTTTGAAGAAGATCCTGCCCGGAGGGATTTCGCACTTCGCTTCCAGAGTCGTCTGCATTGAGAACTGCTGAGTCTTCGTACCCAGCCGCCCCATGGATTCGTTGGCTCGCGGAGAGGCAGAGCAAATCAGATCGCTGTGAGCGAAATAGGCGTCTTGCCCATCATGGACTGCCTCGTGAAAACGGTGATACCCTCGCCCATCTCTGAGGCCATAGACACAGGCCCCGTTGAAGAAGAGGTTCTCTGTTGCTGTCACTCCAAAGCCGCCAGGCCCTTTTCCGAACTGCCTGCTCGAGACATGGAAATAGAGGAACTTCCCCGTCCGGCGTTCGTACACACCAGGCACCGAGCGCCCCCCGGAGACAAGCAGATATTCATCTGTTGCTGCCAGATAACCTTGCGGCGAAACGCCGGCGAAAGCCGGGCTGCCGTGCTGGTGCGTCTGGTAGCTGGAGCCGCTCCCGCTATTCGTCCAGATCACTTTGCCGGTCTCAGCATCGAGGGCATGAATGAATATGCCCATGAATCCAAAGATGCCGGCTGCAAAGTAGACCTTGTCATCAAAAACAACGGGAGCCCCTCGCGCTGGCCACATGCTGATCAGTCTCTCGTTACCGAGCACATGTCTGTCCTGAGGACCGCCTCGGAACTTCCAGGCCACGGTTCCGTCCTTCACGTTCAGGCAGTAAAGGAAGCCGTCGTCAGACACAAAGAAAACCCTGTCACGCCATCCCGCGGCCGCAAACCTGACGGGGCCGTCCGCGTAGAACCGCCATCGCTCCTTCCCGGATCGAGTTTCATAAGCGGTCACCTTGTCTGAGACCATCGAAGGAACAATGAGCGCCTGGCCGATCACGATGGGTTCATAAGAGGCATCGAATTGCAGCTTGGTCTGGCTCTCCGGCCACGCGGCCTTCGGCCGGGGAAGGTCCCTCGTCCACTGCAGCTTCAGGTCCGCCGGCACAGCATCCTCAGTGGAAGCGCGCCGACCAGCATCGAAACGCCAACATGGCCAGTCACCTGCCAGGGATGCATCGAGTAAACAGAAAATGATGAACGTCATAAATCTTGATTAGATTCAGGGAGCCCCTGCTTGCAGCTATCAGAGGTGTCGGAAACGGAGCTGGAGTATCGGCTTTACCCGCTTCTGAATTTTTCGCCATCCCCGGGGACGGCCGGCCTGATACGACAGGCAGACTTCAGATGCGGAAAACCGTCTTCTCCTTCGTTTGATCTGACTGTTACAGGCTGTAAAAGACAAGCGAAATGACAGCTCAAAGGGGGAGCATGAGCTCGCATCCGAGTGCTTGTCAGGAATCGGCAGTTCAAGAAAAATCTTATGGCCCGCCGTCCCATCCAATTGCCTGAGGTGCTCAAAGCCCTTCAGGAAATCAACGACGAGATTCTATCCTCCGACGGTCTGAGCGGGATATTGAATCGTATTGTTGATTCAGCCAGGAGGATTTTTCATGCGGAATCGTGCTATATCCAGTGTTATGACTCTGTGCGGGGTCAGTATTTTCCAATCGTTGCATCGGGCCTGAGCAAGGGCTGGACACACGCAGATATCCGGCGACCCGAAGGGATTGGCCAGCGTGCGGTGAAGGAGGGCCGGCCATTCTTCACCAGGAACGTTGATGATCTCAATCCTAAAGTTGTTGCCGAGGGAATTACCTGGGGCGGGGCCTTCCCATTGCAGCCGGAGAGCCAGAAGGAAGTGGGAATTCTCTACCTGCATTTCGCCTCCGACCCGCTCTTCGATGAAGAGGACACCAACATCCTCGAGCTGTTCGCACTTCGGGCAGGGATAGCCACCCAGATAGCCAATCTGTGGGAGAACGATGAACGGATGCTCCGTGAGCTCAACGCTCTGCGGGATGCAACCTGGCGTATTGCCAACACATCCTCACTCAGGGAATCGCTTCAGATCATCGGCAAAGCAGCGAAGCAGGTTATGTCTGCTGACGTCGCCGTACTCTATCCATGGGACGAGGACAGAGAGGCGATCAATCAGTCCCTGCTCGTCGCGGACGGCCTGGACCTGACGCAATTGCGAGTCAGACGGCCCAGACCCGAGGGAATGTACTTTCAGGTGATGAAAGAAGGGATGCTCCATGTGCAGGACATCGACGCAATTCCTGCGGACCAGATTGAGCTCCTGCAGGTTACGAGGGAAGACACCCTCTCCGTTTTTGACTTGAAGTCTTTCGTGGCTGTCGCCATGAGATCTGGCGAAGAGAATCTGGGCATTCTTTTTGTTGCATCCCGGAAACCGAGCGTGCTCGAAGAGGACAAGCAGAAAGCAATTCAGACCCTTGCCTACCAGGCCGCCACATGTATGCAGCTTGCTGATCTTGCTCAGACCAGAGAAAAGGCCGCACAGGCAGAGGCGATGAATTTCGTCAACTCATCTGCTGCGCAGTTTGCCCACCGTCTCTCAAATGTTGCCGGCACCATTCCCCTCATCGTGAGAGATCTGAGGAAGAAGATCATGGAAGCCGGTGTCACTGACGATCGCGTGCTGAGGCGTTTCGACGACCTGGCAAACGATACGACCATGCTTATGGAGATGGCAGATTACCTGCGCATCCCCCAGGACATCGGCCCCCTCGCCCCGGTCGATGTCCAGAAGACCATTGACAGGGCTATTGACAAGGCACGCCTCACCGATATCAATTCTTCGATTCGCCTTACTTGCGACATCCAGACTGACCTACCCCCGGTAACAGGCTGTGAGACGCTGGTCGAGGACATCCTGGTCAATCTGCTGCACAATGCCGTTGAGGCCAAGGCCGAGAACGTCCAGTTGACCGCCTCCCGGGACCCGCAGACCTGGAAGGTGGTGCTCAAAGTCATTGACGATGGGGTCGGCATACAGGAATCGGACTACAGCAAACTGTTTACGCCATTTTACTCGACGAAGAAGGCATCCCTGCACGGCATAGGCCTCTGGGCCTCCAGGGCCAGCCTGACAAGAATGAACGGCCAGCTCCAAGTGCAGAGCGAACTCAATAAAGGCACCACCATGACGGTCACGCTGCCTGCATCGGACGAGAAATAATCTGAGAAACAGAAGTTGCCTCAAGCTCGTCACAACATTTCACTAAGGAGGAGCGTCCCGTGGAAATAAAACGCACGATTCTAGTCATTGAAGATCAGCCAAACTGGCAAAGGGAGATGACACGGATTCTGGAGGACGGAGGGTTCAATGTTCATGTAGCCGCAGTTTACGAAGAAGCTGTTGAAGCCATCGAGACGGGCCATTTCGAACTGGCTGTCGTCGACATGAGCCTTATCCAGGGCGACGCGGAGGATCGCAAAGGCGCAAAAATCATGGAGCAACTGGCGAAGGACGAATTCCGACTGCCAGTCATCTGTATCAGCGGCTATCTCAAACCGTCTGAGGTAGGCGACCTCATGCGTGAAGGCTTGACTGACTGGTTCTTTGACAAGAACGAGGAACTCGATGAAGAAAGATTCCTGAACGCAGTCACAGACTCGATATCCCGCACGGCTGAAGAAACCCAGGCGAGGTGGAAACAAATCCAAGAGCGGCTCATGGATCTGTTCTTAACCGATATCCATGAGAGCAGACCAGAAGGAGGCGAGTCCTGACTTACCGGTTCGTCTTCAACAGAAGCTGACTTCGGCCGCCTGCCCGACCGGGTGCCCGCAGCTCACCTCATCAGCCGATCGATCATCAGCAGACGGTGGCGGCCGATCTCGCTCTGGTAACTGGAATCGTCGATCAAGTTTCTTCGTTCCAGGGGATCTTCCTGGAGGTCGTAGAATTGCTCCGGCTGGCTGCCGCCCCAGTAGGCGTATTTGTGGCGGGCAGTCCGGATGCAGACTCCCTGCCGTGACTGGTCGTTTGTCATGTATTCACAGAGTGTCGATTCCTTTCCGGAGCCGCGTCCTTCGATGATTGGGCGGAGGCTGCCGGCGCTCATCGAAGCTGGGATTTCGCATGAGGCATAGTCGAGGATGGTGGGAGCCACGTCAAAGACCTCGACCAGAGCGTCGGTCTCGTGCGGTTTTGCTGTGCCCGCGGGCGGAGCAGCAATGAGTGGCACATGGATCACAGGATCGAAGAAGTTGCCCTTTCCAAGGCGGCCGAAGTCGAACATCATTTCACCGTGGTCCGAGACAAACAGAACCAGTGTGTTGTCGAGGAGGTTCCTCTTTTCCAGGCAGGCCACAATTCGTCCCACCATATCGTCGATGAGAGTGACCAGTCCCCAGTAGTAGGCACAGAAACGGCGGGCGAGTGCATCCTGTTCGGCGGTAGTGGTGCGCGGATTGCCATTCTGATCGACTGAGTAGTTGGGCGGCAGAATCACATCCTCGGCCGCGTAGAGAGTGTCGTAGGGCCTTGGAGGATCGATGGGCCCGTGGGGCCCACAGAAGCCACACCAGGCAAAGAACGGCTTGCCATGGTCCTTCTCCATGAAATCGATGGCGTTCTCCGCAATCCAGTAGTCCACGTATTCTTCAAGCGGGAGGACGTTGGTGAGAGCGGATTTGTATTTCAGGTAATCCGGATGCCGCCTCTGCTCATAGATAGCTTCGTACCCGCCCGGATGACGCTCCTCCAGCCATGCCGCGTAGTCACGGCCCAGGGGTGCGAGCCCGATATCCAATCCTGCAGATTTGGTCCAACGCTGCCCTTTCCCTCCAGTGACTTTCAGTTCGTGAAAGCCCTTCTCCGGCATCATGTGAATTTTGCCGAAAGCGCCGGTGTGATATCCCGCGATCTGGAGTCGCTCCATGAAAGTCGTTTCCCATTGGGGCAATCCCGGCGTGTCATCAATGACTGCCTCCATGTATCGGATGCCATGCTGGTGGGTGTGCCGTCCCGTCTGCATGCAGGCCCGGCTGGGGATGCACACCGGGTTCTGAATGAAAGCGTTGTGGAAAGCCACCCCCCGTTTCGCCAACGCATCCAGGTGCGGCGTCTGCATCCAGTGGCTGCCGTTCGCGCCCAGTGTGTCGTATCGCTGCTGGTCAGTGGTAATGAGCAGAATGTTGGGGCGCGGGTCACTGGGCATCAGGTGTGTTCCTTGTTTTCAAGACAGGCTGGTCCGTGTTGTCACAGGGCCTCGACAGAGGTCACTTGAGCCCTTGCCCGGATTCGCCAGAATGCGGGATTGCTCGTTTCCCGAATTCTGGCGAATCCGACTACAATTCACCAATAGGAAGATGGAAGCGACAACGGCCGGCAGAGGGTTGCTGGCTTCCTGATCGAACCGGCCGCAAGGAGGCCACAGATCCAGATTTATGCCATGACTATTGGGAGCGATCAATGAAACCATTGCGTATAGGAGTCGTTGGGGTGAAGGGAATGGGAGGCGGCCACGTCGAGGCAATCGCGGCATCCGAGCAAGCCGAGATGACCGCAGTGGCTGACATCGATTTGGATCTTGCCCGACAGGTCGCGGAGAAGCATGATGCTCATGCCTATGCCGATTACCGGGAGATGATCAGCACGGGAGACCTGGATGCGGTCGTGGTGGCCACTCCACATTTCCTTCACGGTCCGATGGGTCTGCATTGTCTGGAGGCCGGCCTGCATACGTTCATCGAAAAGCCGATCGCCATGGCCGTATCTGAGGCTGACCGCCTGGTGAAAACGGCCAAGCAAAGAGGACTGAAGCTGGCGGTCGGGCATAACTACCGGACCTTTCCAGGCAACCGGGCGATGAAGCAGTTGATTGATGAAGGAGCGCTCGGCGAAATCCATCGCGTGCTCTGGATGTGGCTTGATGTCCGGTCGGAAGCCTATTACGAACGAGACCTGTGGCGCTGCACCTGGGAACATGCCGGGGGAGGCGTGCTTATGAACCAGGTCAGCCACGACATCGACCTGATCTGCTGGATGTTCGGCGACCCCGTCCAGGTCTCGGCCCAGATTTCAAACTGGTCCCACAAAGCAGAGATTGAGGACACGGCCATCGCCAGTGTCCTGTTTGCGTCAGGCGCGCATGCCAGCCTGCAGTTCAGCATCAACGACCGCCCGCTGAACTATCGGCAGGTCAGTGGCAGCCTGGGAGCCCTCGAATACCGCGACGAGAAGAGTCCGAACTCGCAGACTCCGGATGAGTTCCGGCTCGGCCGTTACGAGACACCCATGCGAGACCACATCAGTCAAAGCCATGCCTATGCCCAGAATCCGGTGAGCGCCTGGGAGGACGTACCGATCAGCGAGGGAGACCGGACACTTTTCCAGAGCTTCATCGACGCCATCCTCGACGGAGGAGATCCCATCACCGACGGGGCCACTGCGCTTCGGAGCCTCGAACTGATTAACGCCATTATTCTATCCGGCGTTCGAAAAGAGGTCGTAGACCTGCCCCTGGATCGAGCCCGTTACGACGAATTGCTGGAAGAGCTGAAAGCCGGCAAAACAGAAGTGTTTCGGCATACCAGGTAGGGGCTTTCGATCTCAGAACCGTTCCGACTTTTTCGCAAGCTCGAGCGTGTGTTGCTCGAGTTTGGGAATGAATGCCTTCCACTCGGTGGTTGGGTGGGCCACGGCCAGATCGTAAGCGGGGTGCAGGAGGCGGAGCATGGCTTCGTATTCATCCACCGCGAGGATGCTTGTCCGAAATTCTTCGTGCAGTGTTGGCGCAAGTGTGGCGAGCACCGTGCGGTAACGTACGAGCAACTGTTTCAGATCGGGGAACGTGTACGCGTTGTCTTCGCGATGGCGCTCGGCCATCTTCGCTTCACGGGGCACTTTGGGATTGTAGAGAAAGATGAACGAACGAATCTTGATGTGCTGCAGATGCATGAGAAATGAAAGTTCGCACGCGTCTTTCAGATAATCCTTTTCGCCCATGGCCAGCAGCGCCATGGTGGTTTCTGCATAGGCCCAGATGGGGTCGACAGGGCGAATACCCGAAAACCAGTAGCCCTCGTAACGCGCCAGCCGGCGTGCATCCACTTTAGGCTTCAGATCGGCATGAACTTCTTTCAACGCCGGGATCAGTTTGCGCATCTTCCCCTCGAACGCGGAGCGCGCGGCCGCTCGCATCAGTTTCAGATCCGATCCGAGTAGATGCTTCTTCATATCCGAATGGACCTGCTTCGGGTTGCTCTTGCCCATCAGGGAAAGAGCAGAAACCCGAATCGGTTCACTCATCGGGCTGAGCGTCGAATAGAGGCTCTGCAATATGGGATAATGTTTTTCGTTGATGAAAGGGCGGGCACGCCACTCGATACGGCGGACGGAGGTGTCATCCGGCATGGCGGGTATGGATTTGAGAAGCATGGGAACTGCGACCGCGCCACCTTCCCGCATCAGGAGCTCGAAATCTTTCTTCTTGAGTTCCGGTGCGTCGATCTTCTGCCCGCCTCCGCCGAGGCTGGTCAGCGGGTCCCCGTCTTCCTCCTCTTCGTCTTCGGCAAGGTCGAGCGCATCCGCGTCGCCGAAATCTTCGATGGACTCGATCCGCTCGAGAGCGGCCCTGGTTGCTTTTCCGTCAGGTTTCCATTCGAGTGCCTTTGGCGGCGTCTTACGTGTGCAGAGGTGTCTGACCACATTGGCAAAGAGCGCGGGAGTGCGCGGGTCGTTCCAGAAAGCGGTCTCACCTTCGGCCAATGTATCTTCACGGCCCATCGGCGAGGAAAGAAAACAGGCGACCCGTCCTTTGCCTTTTTTGCCAATGACGAGGAGTGGCCTTTCATCGGTACCAAGAATCACCTCTGCATCATCTTTGGCCTTCAATTGGTGCCTGAACAGCGTGACCATCGGCTTGCCAAAATCGATGCCCTCGAGGATGGGATGGCCGGTCGCAGATGGAGGCGGCTTGAAGATGTTCTTTTCCGGCTGCAGATCGAACCCGCCCTGCACCTCAACCGGCAGGAGCTCGCCCATGACTGAGTTCTTCATTCCAGCCTGACCGAATGAAGCGGGGCCGCCGAGAATGAAGAGGCTGCCGCCGGCCTCGACCCACTTCTTGTATGCAACCCTCTGGTGCAATTGGATATGGCCAATGTTTGTGCCGGCCATAATCACCACATCATGTTTGTAGAGCTCTTTCGCATTGCCTGGCTGGCCCGCGCAGCCGCCTCGGCTGTTCCAGGAGGAGGACGTGACCCGAATGCCGGTGATGCGCGGCAAGGCCATATCCAGAAGAAAGTAGTCGGTAAAAAAGCCGCGCATCAGATGCACACGAATCGGTCCCTCACGGGGTGCAGGCTCTTCGAGCTTTGATTTGCCTGGCAGATACTTCAGGAGCTCCGATTCACTGAGGGACCGGACCTTCCGCACCTTGATGCAATCCCAGTACAGGTCGACCTTACCGGTCGTGTAAGCAGCCCAGCCCATGCGGCCCTGGTGCGGGCCGATCCACTGGACAGAGAATTCCTGATACTTGCCCGGCTCTTTGAAATCTGAGCCTTTCAGGGTTCGCCTTCCCGTCCATTCGTCCGGCACGTTGACCATTTTGGCGGTCTCACAGTTGAAACGAAAATGGCCGACGACCCCTTCGGCCGCCTCGGCGATCTTAAACCGAAACCGGGCTTCGTAGATTCCGAAGTAGGTACTGAAGTTGTAACCAAAATGGATGACGCCGTTGGTGCCCTTCGCGGCTTTGTAGGCTTTGCCGCCGGTCGCTTCCGCATCCTCGACAGCCTTGATACCTTTGTAGCGGGCCTCCATCGGGCCGAGGTTGATAGTAAAGAGATCTCCAGCCGCGAGGAGAGACGGAAGGAGGAAGAAAGACAGGGAGAGGGGGAGACGAGGAGACGGGGAGAAAGTGAGTGGTTTCATTTTCGGCCCCCTTCTATCACCAGAAGGGCGAAGTGATTGAAGGCGGGTAGAGACGCCTCTAAAGCCGCGGCCGATTCGTTCAGTTTCAATGGGACAGCCATCTGTTGCCATTCGCCTGACAGCACGAAGGCTCGCGGCGCAGTTGGCATCTTTGCTTTCGTCAGTTTCACTTTCAGGCCGCTCGCCAGCGGTGGAATGACCGAGCCTGCATTCTGTGCGATCTTCGGGGCCGCTGGCCTGACTGCGAGCGGGAAGAGAAGCCACCGTTTGCCTGCAAGGTCTCGAGTGTTGGCGAAATCCTTCCACCATATCCGTTCGGCGTCTTTGCCTTCGATGGATAGAAACGATTCGGCCTCGGGTAGCGGCTTGATATCACGAGCGAACAGCGTCGCTGAAAAGCGAGTGAAAAACCTGCCGTACGTTCCGGCGGGAGAATGCTCCGGGTCGCTGGAGAGCGGATGGCTGCCGCTCAGCAGACAGGAGACCACGTAATAAAGCATGTCCACCGATGGAACTTGAGCGCGCCCCGGCGGGAAGAGCTGGTAGTACCCGCCAAGCTTTGTGCAGAAGCGCCGGGCCTCTGTCGCGAAACTGATGTACCTGGTCCACGGATTGAGCGCGGAAGCGGGATAGACCGAGCCCTCGGTTTCCTCATCCATGCACATGAGGCCGCCTTTGACCGTCTCACGCCAGCCGAGCTCGTTCCCCTCGTGATGGAATCGGTATCCGTTGTTGTGGCTGATGAGCCAGCGGTCCCCGATCTCTTTTTTGAAGCGCGCCTTCATGTGCTGCATGTTTCGGGCGGAGTATTTGTCGAGATCCTTTTCCTGCGTGGCCCGTTTGCCGGTGTAGGTGATCGGGTTGTTCGCCCGGTAATAACGGTTGTCGAAACGGACGCCGTTCCATCCGAACATCTTCCAAGAAGCGATGAGGGCATCGATGCCGCGGTCGACGGTCTTAAGGCTATAAAAGTTGAGGCCGCCGCCGAGCTCCGCCGGGCGGAGGCCCATGTCCACCCGGGCACGGCTTTTGATGAGATCGTAGTCGTACGAAACTCCCGGCGCGCCGTTGCCGTAATATGTAAAGAAGCCGGGATTGACTCGCAGCTCTTTGACGGTGTCGATCCCGATGGCGAATGGCTGCGCGTAGCTGAGCACCTTGATGCCGTGGCTTTGAAGCTCACGAATGTCGGTAAGCATGTCCCGTTTGATTTTGAGATAGGTCATCGTGCCCGACCACCAGACGTCTTTCTTTGGAGACAGATTGAAGAAATCGTCCGGGGCCCACGAGAAGTATTCGATCATGTTGAAGTAATTACGCCGATTGCCGAGAGCACCCGCCCGTGCCAGGCCCTGTAGCTTTTCTTCGGGCATGTTCAGCAGGTTGCGCATGGTCTCCTGGTCGTTCATGACGCCGACGCGCCCCCAGCCCTGAAGCGCGACCTCAAAGAGATTTTCGGAGACGCTGAAATACTCGCTCATCTGGTGACGCCATCCGGTCTGGCCATCGGCGATGACTGCCCGGATCTCGTACCCGTATTCCTGGTCAGTTGTAAGCTCAACGTTTCGAGTGAGCGTCTTGCCAGCTTCTATAGTGAGCTGCTCTTTCAGGAGAGGTTTGACCTCGTCCAGGCCGCGAACGAGCTCCAGAGTCAGCAGACCGTCCGCATTCGCCGCGCTCACATTTCGTAGAACGACATCAATGCCGGCCTTCTCGCCCGGACAGTAGTGAATCTTGTCCGACCAGATTTTTTCGATGACGACCGGCTCGGGCAGGCGAACAATTTCGACGCGCCGGAGCAGAAAGCTGTCCGTACCCGCCGGCCTCGGCAGGTCCGCGAGCTCGGCTTCGATGTCTTCTGTTTCATCAAGTGCGTTATCGACCGTGGGTTTGGCAATGTTCGCCAGCTTCTGTTCCGCCAGCGCCTTCGCCTCTTCTTCGAGCGCGTGATCTTCAAATGAAAATGAGAGTTTCAATGCCGTTCGATGATTCGCGCGGAAGCGTCTTTTGATTTCGTGATACTTTCCGTCGAAGGGCATCGAGTTACACCAGATGGATTGCTCCTTCGCCGGTTTGCCCGCCAGCGTCACCTGCATATTCATCGAGTATCGGACATTCCGTTTCCCGATGTAACGGCCCTCGATTTTTACCTCGTAATTGCCCGCGGGGATGGCTTTAACCGAGACCTCTGCTTCACGATCCAACCAGACTTCGACGGCCCCCTTGTCTTCGAAGCTCGGATCGCCGACGGCTGTTCCAGTGATCTCTTCGTGGTCGAATGAGTACCGGTGTTCCGCAAGAAGAGGAAGCCCGAATAAAGCGAGCGGCAGAAGAAGGGCTGTTCTCATGATTGGTTGAGCGTGGTTCTCGCGGAAAGTGGTGAGATAAAGATCAGGACGACCGGCGGCAGCCTAAGTCCGTCACGAAAATCGTAGCCCTTTGAGACGGTTTGGGCGAGGAGTCCCATTTTACAGGTTTGCCTACGATGCGGCGGACCTCCCTGGCGACCATGACATCCTACGAGCCAGACGCCATCCCTCCATTCCAAAAGAAGGCGTGCTTCTCAAAGTGTCCAACATGATAATCTTCGCATGACCCATCCTCTCATCCGACATCCGCTGCGCTTACTGGCAGGTATTGCCTTCATCCTCTGGTGGCCGTTTCGTTGGATCTGGCGTGGGTGGTGGAACGGGCTGACCGCGTTCGGCAAGTATCTGCTGACCGCTTTCCTCGTTGCCGCAGCGGCTTCGCTGGTCAGCCTGAATATTCCCATCTTCCATTATTCGGTAACGATGCTGTTTCTGTTTGTGGGAGCGTTCTTCTATTCCCGGCTGTTCTGCCCCCCCTGATCCTCACAGCGAATTGCCCTCGGACGGTCAAGGCCGGTGAGAAATGCACGGTGTCTGCGAAGTTACAGAACGTGAATTCGATTTCCGGATATGAAATCATTACCGGTTTTGACAGAGCACCTCGTCACATCACCGTGTTGGACTGCGACGCCATAGCGATTGGTGGGAGAGACAGCGCGACCACTGAACTGAAATTCATTCCGGAAGAGCGGGGCAGATATCTGCTGGGCAACCTGAATGCGTTCACGCTTTTTCCCTTCGGTTTGTTCAGGCGGCAGGTCAACGTTCGGAATTCCGGCCCATCTGAAATCTCCATTACCGCGCTTCCCAAGTTTCACCGGATCGAACATCTGGACCTTCCTTTCAAGCGGAAGACAGATGAAGGCATCAAGCTCGCAGAGCGCAGCGGACAATCGAATGAATACTTCGGCTCACGGGACTATCGACCGGGCGACTCCGTGCGCCGTTTCGATCATCGCGCCTGGGGGAGGCTGGGAGCGCCGACCGTCCGTGAATATGAGATGGAGCACAGGGATTCCAGCGTTCTCTTCCTTGATACAACGCTCCCCCATGCGGCCACGCGCAGGCGAAGCCCGCAGTTTGAAGCCGCGGTTTCCATCACCGCTGCGCTCGCGGATTATCTCTGCGAGCAGAATCGTCTGGATGGCTGCCTCCTCTGCGGCAGAAGAAGCGTCCATGAGCCCGGAGCCAGCGTCACGCTCGAGGACATGTTGGAAGCTCTGGGCATTGTCGAGCACGAAACGGAATCAGGATTCGAGCCATCCGCCGCGCAGGTGGTGGAATCAACAAGTTCGCGCTTCGTGCTCGTACTGCTGGCCTGGGATGAACCTCGCCGTGCCCTGGTGAAAAGGCTCCTCGAAAGAGGCGCGCGGGTGAAGGTGGTTCTCGTCTCGGAAGAACAGGTGAACGAGACTGAGAGTCGAGAGCCGGAACTCCTGCCGGGCAACCTGCATCCCGACAATCTCTGTGTCACCTGGCTTCATCCGGAGAAGATCAGCAGCGGGGAGGCGACATCCGTATGAACCAACGCCGCACCGCTTTACTGATGCTGGGGGTTCAAGGCATTGCATTTGGCCTGTATTGGCCGCAGGCCATCCCGCTGATTCTTGTTCTGATTGCCTTGGCCCTGATTGGGCATTCCCGCGTGCTTTCGTTCCAGCTTTCGGCACGGGAGGAGGCGTTACTGTCCCTTGCCCTTGGGCTGCCAACCTTCTGCTGGTGGTTCTATTACGTTCGGTTGGCGCCCGGTAAAACTGGCATTGCGGGGTACGTTGCTGTCATCCGTCCCTCCTATTCAGAGACCGCGGTGATTTCTTTTTTCTTGATGACGCTTCAGGTATTTCAGTTCTTCTTGAAGCGCGAGCGAATGAGCCCTCGCTTTGTCTTCTACGGTGCACTGGCAATGGTGGGAGCAGGGAATGTCTCGAGAGACTTCGCGTTCAGCACTTCCTACCAATACCTGTCTATCGCCTTCCTCTCACTGTGCGCGTGTTTTTCAAAATGTGGGGAACGAGCCGCGCCAAGACCAACCGGACGCGTACTGCTGCCGGTGCTGTTGCTGAGCTGGGTGACGACCACTTCCATGTATGCGCACCGGAATACGATTCACCGGCTCTTCAACGGCATCGAGAACAGTATCCGAGAGTTTGCATCCAGGATCATCGTAAACCGCCATCCTGGTTTCAGCGCGCAGGGACGACTGGACGAGATCACCAACTTCCACATGGGGGAGCAGTCGGAGCAGATTGTAGTCTGGATGGAGGTCCGCAGGGGGCCTACTCCTACCTATCTCCGAGGGATGGCCTTTGATCATTTCGACGGAAGAGAATGGCATCCGGCTTCGCAGCCGCAGGAGGTAGATCACAATTCCTGGTTAGGGCGGCAATATCACTACGACCTGGTTGGCGGCAGATGGAGTGCTCTGCATGCCAAAAAGCCAAATGACCTGAATCAGCTCCGGATCCGCACTGATACCGACGTTGCACGTGGTCATATCTTCCTGCCTCCTCGGTCGGAATGGTTGATCACCTCCACACGGCTGGCTTTAGACGCAAACGGGATAGCATGGAATCCGAAGCCGGTTATCTGGCCGGTTCGGAATGCCACGCACATCGCCCTTCACACGTTTGTTTCGGACCGTGGCATCAAGCTGCCAAGAATCGAGTATTCGAAGGACCAATGGACCGCGTTTGGACAAGCCCAATTGCAGGTCCCGCTCCTCGATGCAGAGATTCACAAACTCGCCGGTCGCCTGTTTGAGAACTGCACCACCGCGTATGACAAACGGGTAGCGGTCATGCGGTATCTGAGGACGCATTACAAGTATTCTTACTTTTTCTTCACGCCGAAGGGCAAAGACCCTTTCACCCATTTTCTGCTCGAACGCAAAGCAGCGCACTGTGAATACTTCGCCACCGCGGCCGCGCTCCTCTTGCGGCTGGGCGGGGTAAGGACGCGGTATGTGACCGGTTTCGCCTTCCCGGAAAGTGCCGGAGGCAATACGCGCTTTTTCCGCAATCGTCGCGCGCACGCATGGGTAGAGGCATTGGATCCCGATCTGGGATGGATGACCGTTGAGGCCACGCCAAGTTACCGGCGCACGACGCCGCCCGGACAGTTCGAGTATTGGATGGCCCGGTCAGAATTCTGGCTGATGCGCTTCCAGGATTTTTATGAGTCCCATGGAGTGATCGGGTTCCTGATGCTGCCACTGGTCTTCCTCTGGGGATTGGTGATCAGCCAGGCATGGCCTGCCCAGATCCTCAAATTGTTCGTTGTGGCCGCGTGCACGATCTGGTTGGTGCGCAGATACAGACGCATGGTCGATGCCGCCGAAGATGAGGTCGGCCTTGCCCTGCTCTCCCTGTTGAGCCGGATGGACCGCAAGATGAAAAAACACGGCGCCGTCAGGCCGCCAGACCAGACGCTGACGCAGTTCGCCGAAGTGTTGAAGAGTGTCGATGCGCTGCCTTCCGAAATGAAATCTGCCTGCGCCGCCTAGTACCGGGAATTCGCAAGGGTTAGATTCGCCGGTGGCGCAAACGCCGAGGATGTGGAAAGGTTGGGGCATACGTAGCTGCAATCTGTTGCCACAGGATGTATCTGAATCAGATCGGAAATCAGATTGACTGGGGGATGCCTGGCAATGGTGATGATGTAAGCTATATCCTTCGATGACAGTGTTGGATTCACTAATCATCGATGCACTGCGCCCAGAACCGAAGCCTATTTCTGAAAAGAGTCTTTCAGCTCTGATAGGAATTCTTTTCCCGCGTGTCTTTCGGCAATAGAATATCGCCATTATTTAAGCACGGTCGAAAAACCGCTTGGAGCCTCTTTTTTGCTACAAAGGGTCCGAGGAAGTCAGACTCTTACGGAATTCCCATTAGGAATTCGTATTGGGACTGTTTGGCTGATTTACATCTGATGCGAATTCAAGCATGGGATCTCATCTCAGAATTTGAAAAGAACCATACTTTTGCGATTCCTTTATTCTGATTCTTGTCTGATTTGCTATTCGCTCGACCGGTTTGAATTGCTTTTGCCTGGCTGTCGGCTACTAAACATTGCGGCAGCCGCTCACCTTCAAGATGTGACCTCTCTCAATAAAGTGAAATTGATCGTCAGTACTTTTCATACTCATAAATTAGTATAGTTTTCAGAACTACTATATGAACGATGCACAGGCCAATTTGAAGCTGAATGCTAAGCAATTAACTCAACAAAGCGGCTCGAGTTTTTCGCTTTCTTTTTTCTTTCTGCCTGAAGAGAAAAGGCGTGCGATACGTTCCATATATGCGTTCTGCAGGCATTCAGACGATATAGCAGACCAGGATGTGCCAACTGCGGAAAAGCAACGTCAACTTGACGAATGGCGTAGGGAACTGGATGTCTGTTATTCAGGCGATCCCAGCATACCAATGATGAAGGATCTGCAAGAATGTGTTTCAGAATATAGTATTCCGAAGGACTATTTTGAAGAGTTGATCCTGGGCGTTGAGATGGATCTTGAACATAGTCGTTACCAGACTTTTGACGATCTTTATTTATATTGCTATCGGGTGGCCTCGATAGTCGGTTTGATGTGTATAGAGGTTTTTGAATACACGGAGCCTGAAACTAAAAAGTATGCTGAATATCTCGGCATCGCTCTGCAATTGACTAATATTCTTAGAGACGTTGGTGATGACGCTGCGATGGACAGGATTTATATTCCGCTGGAGGACATCAAGACTTATGAATTAAAGGAGCAGGATATTCTGCAAAAGAATTACACAGCGCAATTTACTAATTTGGCTGCGTTCCACGCTGAGCGTGCTGAGGAATATTATAAAAGGGCATCCTCCACCCTTCCTGCGAAAGACAGGAGAAACATGTTGGCAGCCCAGATTATGGGCCAGGTGTATCATTCAGTGCTAGAGAAAATACGAACGAATGAATTCCAGGTCTTTGATGGACGAACATCGCTTTCGAAACTTCAGAAGCTACTGATTGCTTTTCAGGTCTGGCTGGGACTTAAGTGATGTGTGTCGGTTCGGGTGAAAAATTTGAGGTATATGAACGGCCGGAGGTCTACGAATTTGCTTTCAGCAGGTGTTTGGAGGCTGAAGTGCATTTTTTTGAAGACTTAAGACAGAGCTACTCTCTGCCCTCTGAGTCTAAAGTGCTTGATATGGGATGCGGATGCGGCGAGTGGCTCGTTGAAATGGCTCGGGCAGGGCATCACTGTGAAGGATTCGATAACTGCGATTCGATGGTCGCATTAGGGCGTCAGAGATGTTCTGGCTATCCGATCACCCTTTACAATGATAATCTCTGGCAGTTCGATAAAAACAGAACATTCGATGCGGCGTTTTGTCTCTGTGGTACGGTTCACCATTTACACGGGAGTGGCCAGCTTGAGGAACATTTCCATTGCGTGTCCAGATGTCTGCTGCCTAATGGTCTTTATCTACTGGATTTACATGTCTCTGACTCTTCGCTGCCTTCAGATTTGGTTCAGCATTGGGTTGTAGAAAACCTTGGGGACTGGCTTGAGGTCTCTTTCCAGTATGCGGCGGACGGGTTTGATGGTGACAATCAGCGACATTGGGTTGAGCTAATGGTCCAAGGCGTTTTCCGTGGCGAGGGCATTCGTCTCTGTAATGAGCATTGGTTCGGTGCTTTTACCTCTGAGCGGCTACTTAACGCAGCTAATCGTGCAGGCCTCAAACATCTTGGATGGTATTCGGAGAGCCCTTCTGCAGATGCTCCCCTTGTTCAGCCGATTGGCCACGCCTCCGTCTACTGCTTGTTTGGGCAATCCTGTTGTTCGGACTGTGATTTTTAGCTTGGTGGCCAAAAAATACCGCGTTTGGCGTGATTGAGGTGGCTTCTGAACGGTTGAAAGGCTTAAATCCGAGTCACCATATGCTGGTGTTTGAAATGTTCCACGTGGAACATCTCGTAGGCCCATAACGATTGGAGGTCGATATGCTCGCTAAAAAGCTTGGACGGGGACTTGGTTCGCTGATGTCCGATGGAGTTGATGAAGTTGCGGTTAAAGAAACCCTGAGAACAGTCGATATCAATTCTGTTCGTCCGAATCCCAGCCAGCCCAGGACGTTCTTCGAAGAGGGAGCTCTCAATGAACTCGCTTCCTCAATCGGACTGCATGGAATACTGCAGCCGATTACGGTCAGAAAATCGGCCAGTTTCTCTGGTTTTGAGATTATCGCAGGCGAAAGGCGTTGGCGTGCGGCAAAGCTGGCGGGTATGGAGACGGTTCCTGTCATTGAAAAGCCGGATATCGACTCCAAAAAGAACCTTGAGCTGTCACTGATTGAGAACATCCAGCGTCAGGATCTGAATCCAATCGAAAGGGCCCGGGGTTACAGGACGCTCCTTGAGGAATTTTCCCTGACCCAGGAAGAAGTGGCTGAACGGGTCGGGCAGAAACGGGCAACTGTCGCTAACTTCCTTCGATTGCTAGACTTACCTGATGACATTAAAGACAATGTTTCACGTGGAACATTGTCAATGGGCCATGCAAGAGCGCTGCTATCATTGGAATCGAGGGAACAACAGCGAAAGCTCGCAGATGAAACGATGCGAAAGGGCCTGAGTGTGAGGGCTGTGGAGAAAGCTGTTGCGACTGTCCAAAGGCCCGAGCGAACGGCTGACGACAGACCGCCTGCGCAGAAGCCG
>Ga0187827_10001609_pt1 | contig 32759 bp, 30 predicted proteins | sample ETNtaG_39_FD_167969 | JGI IMG/M metagenome (GOLD analysis project Ga0187827, IMG submission 167969) | Marine microbial and viral communities from oxygen minimum zone, Eastern Pacific Ocean - ETNP2014_SV_150_PacBio MetaG (Illumina Assembly) | ecosystem: Environmental > Aquatic > Marine > Hypoxic...
CCTTGATTCCGCAATGTTGTTGAATCTGTTAGATCCCGTTGCATCCTTGATATAGGCAATTTGGTGGCGAGATAATTCAATAGCGCATTGGCGACCCCTATATTGCCCTCCGCATTTTCAAACTGGATAGGATTGATCTTGTGGGGCATGGTGGAAGAACCCACTTCATCGGCCACTTTTTTCTGCCCAAGAATTCCCCGACTGATGTAAGACCACATGTCCCGGCAAAGATCGGTAAGAATCGAATTCACACGAACCACCTGATGATAGCTTTCTGCGATGGAATCGTGGGGCTCGATCTGTGTAGTGAGCAAGTTTGGATCCAGCCCAAGCGATTTAATGAATTTCGATGCGAAGCCAATCCAGTTCGTTTTTGGATATGCCGCTATGTGGGCAGACCATGTTCCTGTGGCCCCGCCAAATTTTCCCAAAAGTTTATGAGATTTTATCTGGACGATTTGGCGATCCATCCGAGTGCAGAAAACAGCCAATTCTTTTCCGAAGGTTGTGGGGGTAGCAGGCTGACCGTGGGTTAAAGCCAACATGGATACGTTTTTATATTTTCGGGCGAGTTTATTTAATTCTTTATTCATGGACTGAAGTGCGGGCAGATACACCTGTTGCAATCCATCCTGCCACATGAGTGAGTAGGACAGGTTATTTACATCTTCAGATGTGAGTGCAAAATGGATCCATGGATGCAAAGCCTTTTTCACCTTGCCTTGAATGTAATATTCGATGGCTTTGACATCGTGGTTAGTAGTGGCTTCAATTTCTTTGACCTTTTCCGCACTAGCTATATTGAAGTTTTGATAGAGCTTCCGCAAGTGAGATTGTTCTTCTTTAGAAAAAGCAGGAAGCTTTTTAATGGATTTTTCATTGCCCAACGCAATGAGATATTCGATTTCCACTTTTAGGCGGTAGCCCATTAACGCCGATTCTGAAAAATATGCGGATAGATCTTTTACACTGTTTGCGTAACGGCCATCCAACGGTGAAATGTTTTTCAGTTCAGACACCCAGAATCCGCTTAACGGCCAAAGCACAATTCCCCGGATCTATCACGGTCAACACCGGTGTGTTGCTGGGCATTTGCAGGGTGGAATGGATATTAACCAGCATATCTGCTTTATCAGAAAATGGCGGACAGCCTAGAGTAGGAAATTTAGAATTCGCCGCTACAAATCCAGAAAGAGCATTGGATCGTCCAGCAATGGTGATATAGACAATATCTTTTCCATCTTTATTGGCATTCAGGATTTCTAAAACTTTTAATGGCTCTTTGTGTGCCGACGCCGCATGTTGTTCCCAAGCGATGCCATAGTCGTCCAGTTTGTTGGTTATCTTTTTTGCATGGGGCTCATCAGATGTGGAACCCATAATTATGACTGCTTTCATATCACATCCTTTAAATTTTCATTAATTCTATCACTAACCGACTTCCCCGCATCCGGAAACGGAAAAACCTCACCAGTAATCGTTTCATACAAATAGATGTATCGGCTGGATAATTCCGCCACCAATTCTTCCGGTGCTTCCGGTAATGTTTCATCATTGTACGGATCGCAATTATCCACGAACCATAACCGTAAAAATTCTTTATCAATGTTTTGGGGTTCTTGTCCGGTAGCCATACGCTCGTCGTATGTTTTTGCAATCCAATACCGGCTTGAGTCCGGCGTATGGATTTCATCAATAAGCATTATTTCACTATTTGAATCCCGGCCCATTTCATATTTGGTATCCACCAAAATCATTCCATTTTCTGCCGCTTTCTTTTGTCCAAATGAGAAAAGCTCCAATGCTCTCTGGCTGCAGTAATCCCAGTCTTCCTGGGTCATCCACCCTTCGCTGACAATCTCATCCGGGGCGATAGGCCGATCGCGATACTCTTCCTTGGTTGTGGGGGTGAGCATATTGGCATCTAACTTCTGATTCTTCACCAATCCTTCCGGCAGTACGTTCCCGCAATATTCCCGGTCGCCGTTATTATAAACGGTCCAAAGGGCTGTGCTGGTGCTGCCGGTGATATATCCGCGGACGACAAACTCAATCGGGAAAACATCACATTTTTTTGCCAATGTCACATTAGGGTCCGGCACATCAATTATATGGTTAGCAATAATATGTTTTGTTTGATCAAACCACCATGCGCTGGTGAGATTCAGCACCTGCCCCTTAAATGGAATGGCCGCCAGCACCCGATCAAAAGCGCTTTGGCGATCTGTGGTAATTAAGGCGATCTTGTCACCCAGATTATATTGGTCCCGGACCTTCCCAGTTTTCTTGGATCCGCTGGGCAGATCGGTTTCAGTTAAAGCTTTATTAAGTTCCGCTTTAATGCGGTCTTTATAGTGTTCAGTTGATTCGATAGCATTCATGAGATAGTGGGTTGAAAAATATGTGTGTATTCAAAATTTCGTTTAAAACAGTCTCAAAATTACCGCCGTTCACGGACACATTCCATATGACGCCGCGCTTTATTTTGGTAATTCCGCCGATTTCAAATCGCTCTGTCAGGGATTCAAATTTCGCCCGTCCGATCATGTCTTCTTTTTGCCGAACCAGGAAGGATGTTGTGTTTTGCATAGATGTGGTTTTGCTGATGAATTCTTTGTTGGAATTATAGAGTTCCCCGGTAGCGTCAATTTCTTTCAGGATCAATTTCTGGTCGCCATCTACGGAAATTTCCCAATGGGTCTGCCGCGTGATGGAAACATCATGGTCCAAACGAACTAGCGTATTATGAACAGATGACGCTTCGTTATCTGTAATGATCATATCAATAACCCATTCGGCATCATCATCATTTGGATTATAGTTTACTACTTCATAATGGGGACGCTCAAAGGACAGGGTATGATCGGTTAACGGATTTCCGTTTTCGATAAAATCTTTCATGGATGAAAAAATGGCATCTCCATTTTCCGTTCGTTCGGGATGGGGCATCATAGCCATGACGTTCCCTGCTGGATTACAAACCGCCGCCAGATTATACATAGATCCGTTAGGATTGGTTGGAAATTCATCCACCACATTTCTTTCATCATCACAGTACCGATATACTGTTTGGTTATTGGCGATCATTTTTTCCAACAGTTCATCGGGGATAATGAAACGCCCTTCACCATGGGCCAATGGGATGTTAATGAAATCGCCTGTGTTCAGATGGCGAGTGAAGGCACAACGGTCCGGCGGCACAGACATTTGCAGATTTGCCCAAGTGTTGTAGTAGCCAACTCCAACTACGTGGCCGCCTTTGACCCGTTTATTATCCGTAAGTGCCATGCCTAGACGATGATTTTCCAGCCCGGGGACAAGGCCACTTTCAACCAAAATTTGTGCCCCATTGCAAATACCTAAAACAGGTTTCCCTTTATCCGCTTCAACTTTTATTTGATCCATAATAGGATCCAGCGCCGCAATCACACCGGCGCGAGAACGGTCTTCGTAGGCAAAACCGCCGACGATCACAAAGCCGTCAAATTCTAATAGTTTTCCCGCCGGCTCATTCCATAGAAACTCAACCGGTTTCAGCCCCACACGGCGACAGGCCATGAACGTTTCCCGCTCTGTATTAGAACCGGGGAATTGGATGATGGCTATTGAAAGGCTCATTTTATAACAACTTTATTTTTTCCATTTACGACAAAACCAATCTCACATACTTCTGACAAATCTTTTAATACGTTTTTTACAGAAGCCACATTGTTCGGACTTACAATAAAAACCATCCCAATACCCATATTGAAGGCACGGTACATTTCGTCTTCATCTATGTCACCGATGGATTGCATCACATCAAAAACAGGAAGCCCAGGCCATGATCCTTTTTGAATTTCAACACCGCAATCATCCGGCAAAATCCGCGGAATGTTTTCCACCAATCCGCCACCGGTAATGTGGGCGATGCCTTTCACATTAATTCCGGTGTCCAAGGCCGCAAACACATGATTCGTATAATTAATGTGCGGTTCAAGCAATGTAAGGCCTACCGACTTTTTCAATTCCGGAATCGTATCATTCACATCGTAACCGCCGATTTCAAAAAAGAGTTTCCGGGCAAACGAATAGCCGTTGGTATGCAGTCCATTGGATGGCAGTCCCAACACAACATCACCCGGTTGAATCTTTTCGCCAGTGATAATCTTGTCCTTTTCCACCACACCAGTAATGACGCCCACCAGGTCGTGTTCACCGGGAAGATAAGTATTGGGCATTTCTGCTGTTTCGCCACCCACCAACGAAACGCCAGTGTCTTTACATGCTTTGACCATTCCAGAAACAATATCTTCTATAATAGCCGGGTCCAGCCTGTCGTTGGCGATATAATCGAGAAAGGTTAGTGGGCGGGCGCCCATGACCAGAATATCGTTGGCACAAGCACTCAACAAATCTACTCCAATGGTATCAAATTTTTTCAGTTTGTGGGCAATAATGGTTTTTGTGCCCACGCCGTCAATGCTCTGAACCATAACTGGATTTTTGTAATTCTCTAAAATGGGTTTAAGATCATAAAGCGAACCGAAGCCCCCTAGTCCGGTAAGCACATTGGATGTAAATGTGGATTTAACGCCATCCTTGATGCGGTTCACGGCTTCGTTTCCCGCATCAATGTCTACACCGGCTGATTTGTAGTCTATTTTATCCATTATAATTTGTCCCGCAGACCATTCTTCCAGGCGTCCCTTGCTTTGCTAATGGGCAACATTATCAATTCATTCATTTTGAGAAATTTTTGCGGTGTGGTTACCCCAATATCATAGACAGAAATGGATCTGTCTGAAAACAAATTCTGTATTAAATACATATTTTCCTTAGAAACTTCGAGTATGAAACCACCTGTTTCAGAAAATAAAAGTTTATCCATAGAAAGGTTACTTTCAATTTTCACATTACACCCGATACCATTACCGAATGTCATTTCTGCTAATGCCGATGCTAAACCGCCATCCGCAATATCATGGCAGGACGAAACTAAACCATCATCGATGCAATCAGTGAGCGCAAAGATCTGGTTTTTCACTTCTTCAAAATTGGGTTTTGGTACATTGGCACCCAATTCATTATAAAGGGAATAATAAACTGATCCGCCCAATTCATTTTTCCGTTCACCTATCATCAATATAGCGGAATCAGTATTTTGGAAATGGGCCGGCACCGTTTTATTCACATCCTTGAGCCGCCCAAGACAACTCACAATCGGGCTGGGGGGAATGGCTCCGTTTTTGGATTCATTGTAAAAACTTACGTTTCCTGCAATAATGGGTGTGGCATGATTAGGATTATCTTTTAAGGTAATTGCATGACAAGCATCAGCAACCCCCCGAACGGCCTCTACAAATTCCCACATTTGGTGGGGCTTTTCTGGACTACCAAAGCAGAGACAGTCCGAAAGGGCATGGGGGGTGGCTCCCACGGCAGCCACATTTCGCACGGCTTCCAACACGGCATTCACACCACCCCAATATGGATCGATAAGTCCGTAACGGGGATTATGATCCGTGGAAAGGGCAATACCCACATTGCGAATTTCTTCCGGATAATTTTCAGAATTGAAAGGTGCCATCACACCTGAATCTGCCAATCCTGTTTCGGTGTGGATCCGTCCCTGAACCTGTTTATCATAGGACTCAAAAACAGGCTCCCGGCTAGCCATGTTCTCATGGGATAAAATGTTGAGTAGCGTTTGATTATAATCCGATGGCTCGGGAATATCCGGTTCAGTAAAAATATTTTCACGTGCTTCATAAGGGCGGTCATATAAAAACCCTTCCGTCACTTCCGCCGCAAGTGCATTCACGATTTCTTCATTCCCATTGTGGACGATATACTGGCCGTCATTTCGGATCTTACCGATGACGGATGCCTGCGCTCCCTTGCTGACTCCGGGAAAGTTAAACACCTTATTATAGTGGTCTACGATAAGCGGCGTTATATCCGGCGGGCAGACCCACATGAAACGCTCTTGGGTTTCGCTGCAGAGATAAACGGATGGATGCAGGTTATCCATGCCGATGTGAACCTTGTCCATCCACACTTCAGAACCGTAGCCTGATGTTTCCGCTAATTCCACGCTGGCACAAGCCACTCCGCCGGCACCCAAATCCTTGAAACCAATATTATCGATCAGTCTTTTTTCTTTCAGGATATCAAAAAGAGCATAGGTGGATTTGAGCAGATGCCGCTCTAAAAAAGCATTGGGTTCCTGGACTGCGCCCTTGTTTTGTTCTTTCTTTTCTTCTTCTAATTCCAGAGATGCAAAACTGGCGCCACCGAATCCACTATTGTCGGTGGGTTTTCCAATAAGAACGAGATCATAGCCATCGGCATCTTGGGGTGCATAGGAATGAATAATATTATCTTCACGAACAATGCCGAGGGTTACCAATGTGACTAGACAATTTTCGTTATAGCCTTCGTGGTAATAAAGGTCTCCGCCAATGTTGGGAATACCCAATGGATTGCCGTAGCCGGCAATGCCCGCTACCACGCCGTCATGAATCCATTTGGTTTTGTTGTTTTTAATTTCTCCAAATCGCAATGAATCGGTACAGGCGATCACTTCGGCACCCATGCACATGACATCCCGAACGTTTCCACCTACGCCTGTAGCAGCCCCTTCGTAAGGCACGATCTGGGACGGATGGTTGTGGGATTCGTGGCTCAAGACCACGCACCAGCGGTGGCCATCATTGTCCGTGGCTACCGCCACCACACCGGCGTCTTCCTTGGCGCCGAGAACCACATCAGGGCCTTCGGTGGTGAATTGTTTCAAATGGTTCCGGCTGCTCTTATAGCTGGAATGCTCCGAACCCTGGATGGAAAAGAGAATGAGTTCTGACAGAGACGGTGCCCGGCCCAGCATATCATTCTGGATCTTAAGTACCTCTTCAACGGTGAGCGGAATGTTGAGTTCAACCAGCTTTGTTTTGATCTCTGGATCAGACAGGCCGGTGAAATCTACAAGTTCCTGCGTGAAGGGCATTACCTGATAATGGTCTCGTGGCGCTGGGGTCCCACCGATACAATTTTCACCGGGCAGTCCACTTCGCGCTCAATAAAATCAATATAATCTTTCAAGGTCTGGGGCAGTTCATCATAACCCTGGTCCCAGATATTTTCAGGAAGGTCACTCCATCCTTGTAGGGTTTCGTAGATGGGTTTGGCTTTGCGATATTGGGTTAAGCTGGCTGGCATTTCTGTGATGCGTGCTCCATCCACATCGTAAGCGACGCAGACAGGTAGCTCATTAAATCCATTCAGCACATCTAATTTGGTGAGAGCAATCTCCGTAAGGCCGTTAACCCGCACCGCTTGCCGCACTTGCACCAGGTCTAACCAACCAACCCGCCGGGGCCGCCCGGTGGTGGTGCCGTATTCGCCACCTTTTTCCCGTAAAGCACCTGCTCCATCACTGCGAAGTTCAGATGGCAGCGGACTTTCACCCACACGGCTCAAGTATGCTTTTACTACACCGATGATGCGGTCAATATCTCTGAAGCTAACCCCAGTACCTGTGGAAATATGTCCAGCAGCCGTATTGGAAGATGTGGTAAAGGGGTAAACGCCGTGGTCCACGTCCAGGCTGATGCCCTGGGCGCCTTCAAATAAAATAGATTTGCCGGACTTATGTGCCTTGTAAAGTTCTACCGATGTATCGCAAATATAGGACGCCAATTGTTTCCCATAATCCACATAGGTGTCAAAGATCTCATCAACAGTAACATCAAAAGATTTTCCAAGCGATTTTTCAATGAGTCCTTTGGCAAAGGCGTATCCCTTTTCAAGTTTTTCTTGGAACACATCCGGCTCCAACAAATCCACCATGCGGATACCGTTGCGAAACATTTTATCCGCATAAACAGGGGCGATCCCACGGTTGGTACTGCCGGCAGCAAGGTTGCCCTGGTGACCGGAAAGCGCTCCATCCAATGCGATGTGATAGGGCATAATCACATGGGCCCGATCGCTTACCATGAGTTTAGGGTCAATGCCTTTTTCTTGGACATAAGCAATCTCATCCAAGAGCGCTTTAGGATCCACCACAACACCATTGCCAATGATGGACATAGGTTCGTCGTATACAATTCCGGAAGGGATGAGATGGAGTTTGAAAGTAACACCGTTGACAATGATGGTGTGGCCAGCATTGTTGCCGCCGTGGAAGCGGACCACGTAGTCAGATTCACCGGCAAAGAAATCGGTGATCTTTCCTTTGCCCTCGTCACCCCATTGGGCGCCGACAATTGCAGTTATGTTAGACGGGTGGGAAGACACAGTGTGCCGCGGGCAGGTTTGGTAGAGTGGCGGTAAACGTCACGAAAATAAGTGAAAATTGAAAGCTGAGATTACATCTGAAATTCAGTTAACTGAAAGAAAGAATGTGTTTATTTCTTGTAAAAATATTGAAATAACCACACTGACACTACATTAAAGGCCAATCCCCATATACCTGCGTGAATTCCCCATGGTTTTGAAGGCAGATCTGAGTTGAGGATCAGCACAACAGAAATCATGATGCCAACGGTCAAGCCTGCAAGAATTGATCTTCCGTCTATGTGTTTAAAATGAAGCCCAATAAGGATAGCAGGAAATATTTGACATAACAATTCCAGTTTTATTTCCATGATCCGCCAAATGGTTTGGGGGAGGTGAATGGCTAGAACGACAGCAAAAGCCATGATGATCCAAGAAAATATTTTTCCTAATCGTGTTAAAGTACTCTGATCACTATAATATGCAAAGCGACCATAGATATCTTTTGTGAGCATGGAGGATATAGCCAATAACGCAGAATCTACCGTGCTCATGATGGCAGCAATAGCTGCTGATAGAAAAAGAACAGTAACGAATTGCATTATGGGGATCCTTGCACTGATATCCTGAAGCACAATGATAGTTATCTGTTCACTGGAATTACTATCCAGACCTGGAAATTGTGATAACCCCACCCAGCCCACGATCATCATGAACATAGTGGTCACCAACGGCATAAAGACCATGATCTGCAACGATCGTTTTAACGTATGTTCATTTTTCGCAGCATAAATTCTTTGGATGGCGTGTGGATATACCGATATACCAAAAAACGCTAATCCAACAGTGCTTAACCACGTTCGTTTTTCCTCCCAGCTTGGCGGACTGAATGTTTTTGGGTCATTTTGGCGGATCATTTCACCAGCAATTTCCATACCGCCGTATTCAAGCTGGATCACAATAAAGATGATAAATACTCCACCTAAAAGAAGGATTCCTTGGATCACATCGGTCCAGGCAACGCTACGCATTCCCCCTAGTGTTTCATAGATTACCATGATCAACGACAGGACGATAATCCCCTGCGTGAAAGAGATAACTCCTCCCGTGGACGCCACAACAATATAGCCTATAGCCTTCAGGTTCGTGAGAATATAATTTCCCAGGGCCACAATGGATACGATCACGACAGCAAGGGTCAAGGAAACATTTTTATAACGCTGCTGAATAAAATCACCTGTTGTGATAAAATGATATTTTTGAGACAGTTTGAACAGCTTTGGGGCATAGAGCAAATACGCACCAATCACAGAGCTCATGAAAACGACCATGACCAAAGACTGATACCCACCCCGATACGCTTTTCCGGCAAAGCCAATCATGGTATTTCCGCTATACTGGGTTGCATATAGGGTAAGAAACAGAACAGCGACACCCATCCCCCGGCCAGCAAGGTAAAAATCGGAGAGCGATTGATCCTTACGGGCTATCCTGCCGGCAATACCGACACCGATCAAGGAAAAAAGATAGAGGGCCATAAATACCAGCCCCCAGGTTCCCACTAATGGTTGTGGTGTCATTTGTCTTGGTGTTTTGTTGGCCAGTAACGTTCTAGTAAATAGCAAATAATGACTGAATAGATAACAATCATAATCAGTGAATAGAACGCCCAGATCGGGAAACCAAACATCATTTTTTCAGAGGAGATGAAAAAAGGAGTGGTGGCTACACAAAATAATAGAGAAATAAGAACAGGAATTCTAGACATCAAAGATCACTTTTCTAACAATTCCGAGTATACATTCAAAACGTCCGAAAGATCATTGGGCTTATTTTTTAGATATTTATCAAAAAATACCTCCACAGTCGTGTTAGTTAAAAAGACTGCTTTTTTTGCAGGGATGGTTCCTGTTTCCAAAAATAAATCAGATAATGGAGAAAAAAGTGGAGCATCACAAAAGTCCAAGTGCATAGACCCACTTAATATATAATGGAAATAATCGTCCGTTAAGTTTTTATTAAACTTAATTAATCGGCCGGGACTATTGGGGTATTCAGAATCGTTCCAGTGAGGCCGACCTATGTATAAGAAAGGTTGTGAAATACCGGTCTCAATGATATAGCTCGGGACGGGGTTCATCCAACTGTCCAACACTAATACTGCCTTGACCCGGACATCTTCAAATGCTGCTTGGATTGACGTTGCTCCTCCATAAGAATGACCAAGAACACCTATCTTATCGGGGTCGATAGATGGTTTGAGTTCCTTAAAAGAAAGCATTTTATCTATCAAAAAGCGTATATCGGCCACACGCGTATTCAATTGTTGTCGGCGTATGCGAATACTGTCCGGGTGACCGGTAATGTCAGACCTGTAATTCGCCAAGCGCCCATCTGGGAAAACGGTCAGGTTGCAGTCATACGTGTGATCAGGAGCCACAACTATATAGCCGTGGCTTGCCAAATTCTCGACCAGCGATGTGTGCATCTGCCTGTAACTGGTGATACCGTGAGACAAGATCAACATAGGGTGAGCACCTTTCATTATAGGTGCGTTTTCATATGCATGAGTTATGGTGAGGTCAATGTGTCCCACCAAGAAACCGGGTAAGCCGCCAGCTTTGCCGATGGCTTCTTTTCTGATTTCTAAATTGTTGATATATGGTACAAGTTGACCTGTTGTAGCTGAAGCAGGGTACCACACCTGTACCATAAGTTCTCGTAAATCGTCAGGCACTTCCGGTGTAAACCATTCTGTACGGCTGCTGTCGACCCAGTGAAACACTTGGGTTCCAATTGAGTATGGACCAGATGGTACAGGTAAATCAATAATAGGTACAACAATAGGCAAGGCTGTTGTAACTGAAATCCACAGTGCCCAGGTAATTTTATTATAACGCTGTGTGAATTTCAATTCCCCTATTTTTAAGCGCAGGTATAAAATACCAAAACTCAAATATACAGGAACCATCTGCCAGCGGTAATTTTCGAACATTAAGTGTACAACAGCAATAATGAGCGCAAAATAGAACAAGCGCATTGGTTGATTATATGTTCGTTTTGCAAACACAAGCTGATAAATCAACGCAACCAGCGATAGCAACAGTATGGATTCAAACGGGCGCATGAAAGTGAATTATATTAAATTTCCTCCTGTAAAACTAACGAAGAAAGAGAAGCCATGTCATTCCAAAAATTAGAGTTTAACGAAAGAACTACAAGTGAAACGCTCAACAGGTCTGTAGAGTTTCTAGAATTACTGCTCTCAAGGCGCACCGTAAGAGATTTTTCAGATCGTCCTGTACCAATGGAGGTCATAGAGAATTGTATTAAAACAGCTGCCTCAGCACCATCCGGAGCCAATAAGCAACCCTGGTTCTTTGTGGTTGTACAAAATCCGGCGGTGAAAAAAGAAATACGCATCGCCGCAGAAACAGAAGAAAAAGAATTCTATGCTCACCGCGCCACGAAAGAGTGGTTGGAAGACTTGAACCAGTTTGGCACAGATTGGCAAAAACCATTCCTGGAAACAGCACCATGTTTAATTGTTGTCTTCAAACAGGTGGTTGATGCTAGCTATGAAGAACCGCGAAAAAATTATTATGTTAATGAATCTGTAGGCATTGCAGCTGGATTATTACTGGCCGCTATTCACAATGCCGGGCTGGTGTCCTTGACCCATACGCCCAGCCCCATGAAATTCCTGCAGAAAATACTTCAGCGGCCAGAGAATGAAAGAGCCTTCCTGCTGATTCCAGTGGGCTATCCTGCTGACGACGCTGAAGTGCCTGTAATCAGCAAAAAGCCGTTTAATGAAATAAGTGCGCTTGTTTAATGCGCCCGTTTATTATTTCAAGCGGTTTAACCATTTGTATGAAACTGGGCTTCTTCCGTTGATCCAGCAAGCGCTTCTACTGCACTTTCCCCGCCACTAGCGCAATTCATCACACGGTCAAAATAGCCGGTGCCCACAAATTTCTGGTGAGTAGTGGCCATATAGCCGCTGGTGCGTTCATGTTCAAATTCCAGTTCCTGAAATTTTGAATAAGCCAACATACCTTCTTTTTTATAGCTGCTGGCTAGGTCAAACATGCCAAGGTTCAGGGCGTGAAAACCGGCAAGTGTAACAAATTGAAATTTGTATCCCATTGTTGCCAGCTCCTGCTGGAATTTGGCAATCGTGGCATCATCCAAATGGTGTTTCCAATTAAATGAAGGTGAACAATTATAGCTCAACAGTTTATCCGGGTACTCTTTTTTAATGCCTTCGGCAAACTGTTTCGCCTCTTCAAGATCCGGGTGGGATGTTTCACACCAGATCATATCAGCGTATGGAGCGTATGCAAGTCCACGGGCAATGGCCATGTCAATACCGCCCTTAATGCGATAAAACCCTTCCGATGACTGCGGTTCTTTTGTGATAAAAGACTGGTCTCTTTCATCAATATTGCTGGTGATCAATTTAGCGGCATCTGCGTCTGTACGTGCGATGAGGATTGTGGATACACCGGCAATATCAGCTGCCAGCCTGGCGGAAATGAGCTTTGTAATAAACTCCTGCGTTGGCACCAGAACCTTACCGCCCATGTGCCCGCATTTTTTTGCTGAGGCGAGTTGGTCTTCAAAATGAACACCTGCCGCCCCGGCTTCGATCATGCCTTTCATCAGCTCAAAGGCGTTGAGGGGACCACCAAATCCTGCTTCGGCGTCAGCTACAATAGGCGCAAACCAATAAGGGCCGTCCTGGCGCCCGTCCAATACCTGGATCTGGTCTGCACGGCGCAGGGCATTGTTAATTTTTTTCACTACAGCAGGAACACTGTTGCTGGGGTATAAACTTTGATCGGGATACATTTCCCCGGCCAGGTTGGCATCCGCCGCCACCTGCCAACCACTGAGGTATATAGCCTGCAATCCGGCTTCAACCTGCTGCACAGCCTGGTTTCCAGTCATTGCCCCCAGGGCAATTATGTAATCTTCAGTTTGTAAAAGATGCCATAGCCTTTCTGCGCCTGCCTTGGCAAAGGTATGTTCAACTTTCAAAGTACCACGGAGCTTGAGGACTTCTTCCGGGGTATAAGGACGGGATACCCCTTCCCACCTGGGATCATTTTTCCAAAGATCCCTGATATGTTCTACAACTTTATCATCAATCTGGTGGCTTAAAATGTGTTTCTCCCTTTCAACGGCTCGTTCTTCAATGGATAGCGGATTGATCTGTTCTGTAACGACATTCATGTTATTATATCCTTTACTTTTATGTTAATTCAAAATCTTATAAGCCGGCAGCGTAAGGAATTCATCGAGATCCTCACTTAATACCATATCCTTGAATAATTCAGCAGATTGTTCCAGTTTTTCTGAATGCTCAAGTTTTGATAATTCATCCGCTAATAATTCTGTAAATAATTCAAGAGTGATTGTCTGCCCATTCTCCATTTCAGCCCCGTGGCGTATCCATTGCCAGAGCTGAGTGCGGCAGATCTCTGCCGTGGCGGCGTCTTCCATTAAATGGTAGAGAGGCACACAACCGTTGCCTGTAAGCCAGGCGGCAATGTACTGGATGCCAACACGAATATTATGTCGAAAACCCTCTTCAGTTATTACACCTGTTGGCACCTTTAACAAATCAGTAGCCGTGACTTCAACCTCATCCCGTTTTACATCCAATTGATTCGCTTGGGGCATAACGTCGCTGAAAGCCTGCACTGCGATATCGGCCAAACCGGGGTGAGCGATCCAGGTGCCATCATGCCCTGCTTTGGCTTCCCGCTCTTTATCCTGCCGGACTTTATCTAGGGCTGCCACATTGGCTGGGGGATCATTTTTGATGGGGATCTGGGCCGCCATACCGCCCATGGCGTGTGCCTGTCGCTGGTGGCACGTTTTGACAAGGAGATTAACATAGCTTTTCATAAAATGGCGATCCATGGTGACGACGGTCCGATCCGGAAATACGCGATCAGAGTGTTGGCGAAATTTTTTGATGAAACTGAAAATATAATCCCAGCGCCCGCAGTTAAGCCCAGCTGAATGGTTCCGGAGTTCGTATAGAATTTCATCCATTTCAAACGCAGCCAGGACTGTTTCGATAAGCACCGTAGCCCTTATAGTGCCCACGGGGATATCTAATTGCTGTTGTGCATAAATAAAGACATCATTCCACAACCGGGCTTCCAGGTGGCTTTCCAGCTTGGGGAGGTAGAAATAGGGCCCGGACCCTTTATTAATTAGTGACTTGGCATTATGAAAAAAGAAGAGACCAAAATCCAAGAGGCTCCCGGATATTTCTTCATCATCCACCATAATATGTTTATCATTTAGGTGCCAGCCCCGGGGACGAACCATCAGCGTAGCTGTTTTTTCGTTTAAGCGGTATTCCTTGTCCTTGGTAGGATGGATAAAAGAAATGGTGCCGTCCACTGCATCACGCAGGTTGATCTGACCCTGGATTGTATTATCCCATGTGGGTGAATTGGAATCTTCAAAATCAGCCATAAATACTTTTACAGGGCTGTTCAGGGCATTGATGATCATTTTGCGGTCAACAGGCCCGGTGATCTCCACCCTGCGGTCCTGGAGGTCATGGGGAATATCGGCTACAACCCAATCACCGTTTCGAATATGTTCTGTTTCCGGAAGAAAATGCGGTAAAACACCATTATCAATTTCTACCTGTCTTGCTTTGCGTTTGTGTAGTAAATCTTGGCGCGTGACGTTGAACGTGCTGTGCAAACCGGCGATGAATTCTAATGCACTAAAGGATAAAATTTGCTCGTATCCCGGGGTTAGTGAACCTGGGACTGACACACCTTCCGGCCAAGAAGAACGGGTTGCAGTGCCAGCTGGTTGTATATAAGTGTTCATTAAAATTGTCTCGGTGAATAAAATACCTTACCGGATACTACCCGGACTGTAAAAACTATGAAAGTAAACTTTACAAATCAGTGTAAATTTTACAAAATGGAAAAACATGCTCAAGTAATTGACCGGGTCATCCCGGCGGTCAGTGGGGAATTTAAGCTCCTTTCTGAAAAGCATCTCATTCACCAATGATTTTAACCAGTACCCGTTTGTCTCTCCTGCCGTCGAATTCACCATAAAAAATCCGCTCCCAGGTCCCGAAATGTAGATCCCCGTCCGTTACGGCTACCACCACCTCTCTGCCCATGATCTGCCGTTTATGATGAGCATCTCCATTATCTTCCCCGGTTCTGTTATGATGGTATCGTTCCGGGCTTGGATCAAATGGGGCAATCTCTTCCAGCCATCGCTTGTAATCCTCATGCAGCCCCGATTCATCATCATTGATGAATACGGATGCCGTGATATGCATCGCATTGACTAAGCACAACCCATCGCGGATTCCACTTTCGTCCACAGTCGTTTGCACATCAGACGTAATATTGACGAATCCCATTCGTTCGGGAATATGAAACCACAGCTCTTTGTGAAATGTTTTCATCACTTCTCCTTTTTCATCGAGATTCCGGGGATTCCTCCACAATTATCCGTAAGAACACAAAATACGTGTGAGTCGTTTATTTGAATGAAAATCCCAGGCTTTTTATTTTGTCTTTTATAGCATCCTCATCAAGCCCGCTTCCTATCACTATAACCTGGCCGGTCAATAGATCAGCAGATGTGCTCTCGACTCCGCTGCAGCTGTAAACCGCGCTCTCGACACTTTCCTTGCAGTGGCTGCACGTCATACCATCAACCATAATTGACAGACGGTCCTGCGACGCATCAAATTCAGTTTCGCTCTCAGCCGTCTTTGGCACCTCACCTTTACGTTTGTAGACGTAGGCGTTAACCAAGATCAGAACAAACAAAATCGTTAATAAAAGCGACCCATAGCCATCAGTTGCATGAACGTGTGAAACGCCTGACATGGCGGGTGGACCGATGGGTATAAAAGAATCGAATATAAAACCAAACAGAATCGCTGTAAACGAAATAAGAAGGAGGTAGTAATACATTGTTTTCTGCCCCAGAATATTTTTTACTACTGCAATAGAAGAAGCGTTGGTTGCTGGACCAGCCATCAGAAACACAAAAACAGCGCCTGCAGATACACCCTTTGCCATAAGAACGACAGCAATCGGTATCGAGGCCGTTGCACAGACGTAAATGGGCAATGAGACGGCTAGCATCATAAAAAGCATTATAAATGAATTAGAAGAAAAATATTCGGCAATAAAATCAGGGGGCAGAAGAATGGCTATTGCCGCAGCGATGACAAGCCCCTGAAACAAGGGAACCACTATATCGGAAGGCAGAGTTAAAAATCCATACTTCAGTCCTGATTTCAGCCGCTCAACAAAGGGCTTTTTGACATGAGAGACGCTCTCTCCATCAGGAAGATGATGATGCGTATCATCGTCAAAGCTGTTGATAACCATGCCACTAAAAATCCCAGAAACAAAAGCAGCCAAGGGCCTGAACAATGCAAATACAGGACCAAGCATCCCATACGTCAGGAAAATGCTGTCAACGCCTGTCTGAGGAGTAGATACGAGGAAAGATACGGTAGACCCTTTAGATGCGCCTGAATCCCTAAGGGTAGCAGCGACAGGTATAACGCCACATGAACATAGAGGAATTGGTATACCCAATACCGTGGACTTTAAAATAGATAAGAAGTTTTTCGAACCTATATGCTTCAGAATTAAACGGCTATTTACAAATATGGAAATAAGTCCAGAAACAAACATCCCCAGAAGAAGAAAAGGAGACATTTGAATACATAGAGACCATATTTCCGAAAGGAAAAAGCCCAGATAATCAACTACCAAATTCGACATGATACCATTTAATGAAAGTTTTTGTATTAAAAATCACAGAATAATCTAAGAACCCAATAATAAACTTGATCACAAAATTCCATCTATCCGGTTATAAGCCTCACTTAGCTTCTTCTATTTTAAATTGGCTGGATTTTTCCCATGTCACCTATGCCACAGCTCTCGATTTAGACGAAGAAAATAATAAACTGGAAGCGGGTTTTTTTATTCCATCAATGCTTTGATGGTTTGATTTTGTCAGGTTATAGGTTTGTTGCTTTTTTTGTATTACGACACATTCATTTTACTGAAAACATTTTTAAATAATGCATTTTCAAAATCATTATTTGATTTGTAACAGGTTCCCATGACTGTTTTCCACAAATTTCTTTCTTCCATGCAAAAATAGAAAAATACCTTGTTGTGCCATGGGGTAAAGGCATTCCAAACAGTACCAAATATTTTCTCTTTGGTTTCAATAGGATAAGAATATTTTCCTGAGGCATCTTCCATTGGTATTTGCAATACTTTACTTGGGATTCCCAATGAACGGAGACTTTTGATAGCCGGTTTGATGAAAGTCAATGTTCCCAATGAAATCATTCCTACTTCATCTGCAGAAAACGTAGATATCAAGGTGTTGATAATTTTATTGTAATCTTTTTCAAATCCTTCATAATGCACAATGGGATGAAAGTGAAATCCTATAATTACTCCTTTATTGGATAATCTCCTTGCGGCAGTTATACGTTCTTCAAGCGATGCTGTGAAATGCTCCTCATGGTCAATGATGATTTGCGGATTCAATGACCAGCAAACCATAATATTTGGAGGAAGATCAACTGCTAAAAAATAATCAATGTTTTTTGTTTTTGTTTTGAACTCAAAAATGACATTTGGATTTTTCCCAGCAAAGTCCAATTGGGCGTCCAGGATTCCATTTCGATTTCCCATGGCTAATGAATCTGACGACTGCCCAGAACCTATATGGTAGTTTTTTTGAGGATCGATTTTAATCTTGTTTAGTTTTTCTAACAGATTTGATTCTATTTTGATGGCCCCATCTTCATAAAATGTTTGAATACTGCAGTAACTGCAACCCAGGCTGCAGCCCTGTACAGCGTCAATGGTTAGTAAATTACAGCACACTGTTTTTTCTGATGCGACAGGGCACACACCAAACACATCATTTTGTAATGTATTGTTCTTGACTTTGCGTACTATACTACTAACATGAGGAGTATCGGAATTATACACTGCTGGAGCTGCTTTAAGGGAAAGCCAAAGTTGTTTCAATTCATTTAGAATAATCTTCTTTTTATTGCCATTGCCAGATAAGTGTTTCGCTTCAATTTTTCTCCACTGCTTCACTATTGATGGTTCTACCCACATTTCAAAGTCGATGGCCATTTCAGTTAGTTGCTGCAACTCCTGGAAAGTCAATCGATACGATTCACCGGTTGTTGTGATAAAACCTTGAAGATGATTATCCAGGCTTTGAAACATTGTATTTTTGCAAAACTCTTCCAGCTTATTATTATATCTTACTTTTATATCTGGTGATTTCATTAGTACAAATATAATTATTATCTCATCAATGCTTGTATAGTTGCATTTGATTTAGCTAATCTATCGCTCAATAATTCTACAATGAATGTATGGAATTAGCAGTATGATTTTATAAGGCACTATTATGATAAACATATCGAGAAAAAATAAAGATAAAATTGTTCAAGACCTTCAAGAATGGTTTCAAGAAAATCTTGACCAAGAAATAGGTAATTTAGACGCTGAATTCTTAACTGATTTTTTTACAGAAAATGTTGGAGGGGTTTATTATAACCAAGCACTTATAGATGTGCATACTCTCATTAATGAAAAAACTGAATCATTAGCGGATAATATCTACGACTTGACTAAAGATACATCATTTGAATAAGAATTAACGACCCATCGGGTTAAGAGCCCGCTTGTGACAAAACGAAGAGGTGGACTTTAAAGAGAAGCCAGCCGATTCACAATTTCTTCAGCTCGGTGGTGTATTCCTTCATAGTTTTTCGTGCGGATCATTTCCGGATCAAACAGCGGTCTTACAAAACCAACACCTGCTGCGCCAGCATTAAGTACCTCCAGCATATTGTCAAGATTAACTCCGGATGTTGGGAATATTTTAAGATAAGGTTGGGGCGCGAGTATAAAGCGGATATATTCTGCCACATTGGCCGGTGCAGGAAACAGCTTCACAAAATCAGCACCGGCACGATGTGCAGTTTCCATTTCTGTGGCAGTGAAAGTCCCCGGAATACTGACCACATTCAGTTTTTCCGCTGCTTTTATCACATCTACGTTGCAGACCGGTGCAACCAAAAACTGAGCACCGGCTGCCACAGCTTCATGTGCGAGGGTCGGTGACATAACGGTACCCGCACCCACTATTAGATCATCATTTTCTCTGAATTGGGTAATCAGGTTCAAAGCGCCAGGTGTTGTAAGCGTGAATTCCACAACTCTAAATCCGCCATTCACGGCGGCCTGCATGGCCTGCTTAGCAACTTTTTGATTGTCCGTTCTAATGATGGCGCTGATCTTTCTTTCCAAAAGCTCATTTTTAATATGTTTACGACTGTTCATATCTGGATTAGTTTACGAGAAATTATAATTCTATCCCTTCCTGGATTTGTTTTTCAATAATAAAATCAATTCCACAAGCCAACTTTCCAGCCAATTTTGAGTCTGGTTCAACAACTCTCCAAAATGGGGTAATTGCTTTTATATCTTGATTGATTTGATATTCCTCATAAGCTGCTTCTGATATAATCCTTAAACATATTCCAGTAACCATTGGGCATGACATGTTTGCACTATAGTCATTTGCCATTTCTTTTCTTAACTCTTTGACTTGTTTAAAATTCCCTATTGGTATTTGATTAACATACCTATCAACAATTTTAGGAGTTGGTATTAACATTATAATGCCTGCAGGCATATCAGCCCATGATTTTGGATTAATTTTTACCTGATGTTTTTTATCAGAATCTCTTTTTTCAACCCAAGATTTTCCCATATCACAATCTACCTATCATCCTCCAAACAAAAAACTCAACGAAAGCATGGTGCTTACAGTTCAAAATGCTGCCACAACAGCTTGGACAGGCTGCGGATCAGCATAAAACCTTCGTTATCATGTGTCCAGCTTTTGTCGGTTTGATTATCCGTTATGATACTAAAAACATAATCGCCATGGGGCGCATTCACCAGCACCACTTCCGACCGGGACTGGCTTACAGCCCCCTGCTTGGATGCCGCTTGGACCGTGGGAGGAATTTGAGAAAGTCCCTCGTCGTCCCAGTAACTGCGGGTCAGGTGCCGGTACATATCGGCGCTGGCTGTCGGTGATACCGCCCGGCCCTCCCGAATCATGACCAGCAGTTCCGCCATTTCCCGGGGCGTAGTCTGTCCCCAGCCGAACTTTTCGTATTCTGCTTCCCGGCCGGCAGTACGGGAATTCACCCGGGTGTGGGCAAAACCATTATTTTCCAACCAGGCATTGACAGCCGCGCCGCCCCCGGCCATGTCCTGTAGCCACAAGCTGGCATGGTTGTCGCTAAAAGTGATCATATGAGTCAACAGTTTGCTGATGGTTATATCTTCACCGTCCTTGAACCGGGCCAGGGCGTCATCGCCCTTCCAGGGATAATTGATGGCAGCCTGATTAAAAATCACCACACTATCCATTGTAAGCGCTCCAGCTTCAATTTTATCGAAAATCTTTACCAGGATGGGGACTTTAATCATGCTGGCTGTGGGGAATATTTTATTTTCGTTCACCCCCACTACAGTTTTGCTGGGCAAATGGCGTACAAATACACCCACATCACCGTTAAAACCCTGCAGTAGCTCCAGGATGTTTGTTTCCAGTTTTTCCCGGCCGCCGGCAGCACTGCAGCAAGCCAACCAAAAAACTGTCAGCACCAGCAGCAGCGACAATGCCCGTTTTTTCATCATTATTAATGTAAGCATAATGCGGGTCTGCGTAAAAACTCCTCTACCTGCTCACAAAGCACGTACGTTGGTTAAAAAATATGGCCTCAAATAGAATCAAAATAGTATGGTGTTGTTTTGCCAATAAACCACTTCAATCTCCCAACCTGTTGGGTCTTTTATATACCATGCTAGTGAATGTGGCCACTGAATTACTTCATCATATAAAAGGGTTAGATTTTCTGATTCAACAATCTTTTCCCATGCTTCTTTATCTGTAATCCTTAATCCAAAATGTGCTAAATAATGCAGTTCTTTGTCTTTCATTTCAAATCTGTCCAAATGAACTAATTCTGGTGCCTCATAAATACACAGCATAGCATCGTTACATTGTATTACACCCCATTTGAGCCCATCTTGCACACCTTGCTCTACAAGCTTAAAACCAAAGATTTTGTTATACCATTCTACTGTTTCATCAAAATTATTTACACTCAAATTAAGATGGTCTAGATTGCTTACTAACATTTTGGCTCTGTTTTTTTCACATTCTGTCCTTAAAGTTCGTGCATAAATTTACCCATCACCCCACAAATAAAAAATCCAGCTGCTGCGGGGCGCTTGCTTAAATCCTATCCCTTGGGCGAGTAAAAAAGCTTAAAAATAAAGACGAAATACAGTTTCTGCTACACAGGCAAAGCGTTTTCTATTTTCCACTTCTATACTGATCTCATTTATCAATTCAATACTATTATTTTTTGGCTGGACACCTACTATACGAGTGCGTGCTCTGACTTTAGAGCCTGATTTCACCGGGTATGGAAAACGCACCTGATTCAGGCCATAATTAACCACCATCCGCGCTTCAGGGAATAAATTTTTCGCGGATTTAATGGTATTAGTCAATTTTGGGATTAAAGATAATGTTAGAAAGCCATGGACAATAGTTGTTTTGAATGGCGATTCTTTTTGCGCGCGTTCAGGATCAGTGTGAATCCATTGTGTATCGCCGGTTATTTCTGCAAACTGATTGATACAATGCTGATCAATCGTTTCCCATTCGCCCACATATATTTCTTGGCCCAGTTGTTTATGCAGTTCTTTATAGACTTTTTCTGTCACCTTATTTTTGGTGACTGCTGCTGATGGAATAACTACTTTTTTATCAAATGGGTTAAGATTGGTTATCCAGGGATTATTCAGCGTATTTGTAATTTTATCATTGATGGTATTAGACCAGTTGCGAAATCTGGGTTCTAATTTGGCCCTGAACTCTGTTGCGTTTTCTTGAAAATCTTCGGTCTTTTCTCGGATAAATTCGTAAACGTTCATTTAATTATGTGTTAATAATGACTAATAAATTACCGCTTCGGTAAATTAAACAACACAAAATCCTTTACACACCATGCGGTCTTTAATGGCATCACTGTTTAAATCACTGCATACAACGCTTAAGTAAAGATTGCATTCATCCCATTTGTGATCAAATAATTCAAATGTTGATTTAAAAATATATGAATATTTTATGGCGTATTCCTCTAGTGGTTTGGTGGTCGGTGGTTCTGGGATTTTTTCATACTAAATATCATTATTTTTCATTTACTAGGGTAGGTATACTTTAAACCAATAATGATATAATAACAATACCCACAAAAAACCCTGTCAACCAAAAATACACCAAAACACTTATCCCAAGATATTCCCGGGTAAATTTTTACCTATACCTTGCATCAAGGTATTGTAATTTTTACCTACTCTTCTCAATAAAACCAGGGGGAACTCCTTATGAAAAAAGCACTGCTCACAGCCATTATCCTTTCATGCATATGCCGTCTCTCTGCCCAGGAAAAACTCTTCCTGGTCTTCGAGTTTATGCGCGTGGACAATGAACAGGAATCAATCTACATGGAAACCGAGGATTTCTGGAAAAAAGTTCATGAACAACGGGTGAAAAATGGGGATATTATCGGCTGGGACTTGTGGCGCCTGCAGCCTGGCGGAGAAGATCAGGGCTATCAGTATATGACTGTGAACCTATATGACGATAAGGTGAAAATGATGTCCAGCGGCGGTGATCTTGATAAAGCATTAAAAGGCGCGTATCCGAAACTTTCTGAAGAAGAACTCTACGAAAAATTCAACCAGACCGGCAAATCAAGGGACTTGGCCGTGAGGCTTTACCTTGAACGTCTTGCGCAGACGGAAAATACATTTGAAATGCCTCTAGGTACCGTGGCCAGCATTGATATGATGAAAGCCACGTCAGGAAAATATTGGGAATATGAAAACGCCGAAATAGAAGTGTTTAAGCCCATGCACCAAAGACAGGTGAATGACGGGTCGAAAGGAAGTTGGGGGTTTTGCAGGATCCTGGTCCCTTCCGGCAGCGACAACTATGCCTCCCATATTACCGTCAATATGTTCAAGGACTATAACCACATGTATAATACGGTTTCACCTCCAGGACCGGAATTGAGTGAGGCCGAACAAAAAGCCGTCAGTGACGGCATTGAGGCCAGGGATATGAAATATACCTACATGGCCACATTAATTCGAAAAGTCAGGTGAACAGCTAGGCAACTATCCGCCCCTGTAAAACTGCTGGTTAATTTTTAATGGAGGCCAAATCACACCTAACCGAGAAAGGATTGACTAATAATGGACGGATTTACAATCTATCATAACCCCAGATGAGGCAAGAGCAGGCAGACACTGCAGCTGTTGCGTGACAACGGTATAGAACCCACCATAATTGAATATTTAAAGAACATCCCCTCGGGAGATACATTAAAAGACCTTGCTGTTAAACTTGGAAAACAGCCTAACGAATTTGTACGTAAGGGCGAGGCAGATTTCAAGGAAAATAATCTAAAAAGTGTACTTAATGATGATAAGGCTTTGATGAAAGCCATGACTCAACATCCGAAGATCATTGAACGCCCCATCGTGGTCAAGGGCGATAAAGCAGTCCTTGGCCGGCCCCCGGAGAATGTTTTGGAGTTATTATAAGCATTAAAACATTCATCTCCCCCGAGACCCCTTGACATATGAGGAAGGGATTAAAAAAAGGGGGGTGGGTGGAAAAAAACAAGAAAACAGGCGTTTTTACGTTAAAAAATCATCATTGATAAAAATTGTAATTTTATAATTAATAATTACAATTTAAACAAACCTCTTCTCGATAAAATAATGTTGTTATAATATTTACAACGTTGTATTATCCACATTACATTATCAGTTAGGCCTAATCGGTAAGCCAATTATTATATATGAATAAAATAAGTTCAATCCAAAAAGCTATTCTAAAAGTGTTCGTAGATACGCCCCTATCTGCAAGCGATATAGCAAAGCAAATTGATTTTCCCCAAGACAAAATATATTACCATATTAAAAAGTTAGAAGCCCAAAAAAAAATATACGTCGCTGACACAGAAATTATTAATGGAATTACGAAAAAGAAATTTTTGCCGATGGAGAATGAAATTGAAAGTGTTTTGCCTCCACCAAAGACGATGCCTGAAAATCAAGCTAAAGCATTGAAAAATGATGACGCCGATGAATTGAAAGAACAAAAGCAAAAAGATCATCAACTTGATGACAGTTCTAGTGACATTGTATCTCAAGTAAGCACTCCTAGCCCTCAAGGCCCTCAAGCAGGCACAGATTCTAATGTTGAGTCATCATTAATAGAAAATTTGATGAAGCATAGCAAAGGATCACCAACACCCTTATATAATCAATCAATATCCACTGATGAAGAAATAGAAAGAGAAATAGAGGAGATAACTATTAATGATGAAACATATTTGGTACCAAAAGGTGGTTTGGACTATGAGGAATTAGAATATAGAGTAAAAGCAGCCAAAAAGAAATCCGGCGAAGCAATGACTATCGGCGAAAATAATATTGTAAAGGAACACCTGTTAAGGACGCGCGCGAATATTGTTGATGAAGAAATCGCCGAAACTGAAGAGGAAACTGAAGAGGAAACTGAAGCGGCACCGCAAGAAAAAAAAATAAAGAAAAAACGAAAAACACTGTTTTTTCACACACAATGGTTAAATCTCTATCGCGTACTCAACGGCTATTCTAAAACGGTAACATTTGTCCATCATGGCAATAAAGTAGCATTTTTACATGCTACGGTTAAACCAAAAGGGTTTCGTATTCATCATAAGCAAACGTATACGTTGCCGTATTCCAGTGGTGAAAAAAATTACAATACATTAACCGAACTAATAAGTTATGTATTATCTGAAAGATTTAAAACTAGCCAACGGAAAAGGCTATATGTAGCCATCTATTCATCAGAATACAACTTTGAAATAGATTTTATGAAGGTTCCAAAACTGAAGGCTAAAGAATTACATAATTATATATTGATGAAAATCAGTAAAGAGTTTGTGGTTAAACCAGATAATCTCATCGTTAATTGGAAGTTAAGTAGAGCCTCGGATAAGAAAGATGCCATGCAAAACGCAATTTGTTTTATCACCGATAAGGAGCCCATGGTTCGGGACACAGATATCCTCTCAAATCAGGGTATTCCATTTCGTTATACGACCTCAATTGTAAAGCTACAATATGATCAATTTTTCTATAATCATGGAGAAGAAACTGATGGATACGCCTTACTACTATATATCGGTGAAGCATTTTCTCGGATTACACTGGTCAGTGATTGGAAAATCATTGAGTCGAGGAAAACACCGTTGGGGTTAGATGATTTTATCGATCTTTATCTAAAACTGCAACAAAACGAAGCGGAAATAAACTTTGAAACTGCCCGAGAGCATATTTTGAATAATCCAATATTTGAAGAGGGTAACACGTTATTGGAAACAGTGTATGATAAACTCATAGCAGAAATCGAACTAACGCTAAGTCACTTCAAGAGAAAAAAATTAATTATCAGTGAAAATGTGTTTATTAGTGGCATTGCCTCTATTATACCGGGCATGATTGAGCGTATAAGCACTTCATTAGAACTAACCATTAAAAGAATGAATATTCCAAAGAGCATGGATAAAAAGCAGAATGAAGGTTTGGAAGAATATTACGATAATATCGGCCTACTGCTGGATCCAAAAGATCAGTTGAATCTGCTCCCCTACAGACATAGACAAAATTTTAAGTTCTTCTTTCCAACTAAATTGATGGAGATAGTATTAGCCGGGATACTAGTGGTATTTGCGGCTGTGGTGTCTGTCCAGTATAATGCATTCATAAGTATCAAAGGGCCTGTTGCCGAGAAAGAATACCTGGTAAAATCAGCTTTAATGGAGCGGGACACGTTTTTCAAGTTTTTTGCTGAAGCGGAAGCCTTGAAAGCTTTAGCGCGGGCCCAAGAGCAGGATAAGTTTGCGGCAGAAAAAACCGTTTACTTTTTAAAAATGTTGAGTAAAACGATCCCTGAAAATGTGAAAATCTACAGTTTGGAATTAACAGGCGAACAGGACGCCGTTCTTAATGGCGAAATTATGTACAATGGCTCAAATCCCGATTTGGAGTTAAATAACCTTAGTAATGCTTTAAAAGACAATAAATACATTATGGATGCCCAGTTGCTGTCATCAAACAACAAGACAGAGTCATTATTCACTTTTGAAATGATTTTACATTTATGAAAATTATCAACCATAAAAAAGTTTTTATACTTACTACTGTTTTTACCTTTGTGAGTTTTCTGGCCTTGGTGTTTTTCAATATTTCGATTTCCAGAAAGATTGGTCATTTCAAAAACCAAACTGCCGATCTGGATCAACAAATAAATTTCATTACAAATAATGCAAACGATGTAGAAAGTGTCAAAATGCAATATGATGATGAGGCCAATAAGATGCTTACGCTGGCAACTGTTTACGATCAGGAAATAGACTCTTTAAAGATATTTGATTTATTGCATGAACATGAAGATGCATTTTCGGTTAAAATCATCATGTTAGATGTACAATTAACAGACAGCTTTCCCCCTGTAAAAAATTATTTAACATTTACTCCTCATGCTTTGGAAAAATATCCTATAGCACTAGAAATCACGGGCCGTTTTCTAGATGTGGGGAAATACCTAGAACACTTAATTACACATCAATTGTATGTAAGCTCACTGAACGTTTATTCGATACCCGGCTCCAGGGATGTACAAGCGTCTATTGGACTCTTTTCATACGGGGTTAAAAAAATATGAAAAAAAGCGAACAACGCCTCTTATTGTTACTGGGAATATTAGTTATCGGATATGTGGCGATGACTTTTATGGGAAAAAGCACGAATACCCCACCTATTATAATCACACAAAATGAGGATAAGGCTAAGGCTGAAGCTGATCCCAGGGCGATCATTAGTTCAATCAATCAGCAAGTGCCAGAAATACTGATGGACCCAATAGAAACAAGTCCTGCATGGGGTCACGATATTTTTAGGTTTTACAGTAAACCAAAATTAGCCGCCGCCAGTACAAATACAAATAAAGTAGAAAAATTTAAACTTACAGGTATTATGTATTCGCAAAACCAAACCAAAGCGATTATCAATGATAAAGTGTATAACGAAGGAATGTTATTAGATGGATTTTTAATTATTGCAATTGAAAATGAATCTGTTCTCATTTCAGAAGGAAAAGGAATTCTCACCATTAAAATGGGGAAATAATATGTTAAAAAATAAAATGTTAATTACCTTGCTGCTCTTTTCAGCGCCGTTAAGCGCAGCTGACCTGGAGTTAAAAAATATTTTTCTTTCGGATGACTCGTTGCAGTACCATTTAATCATGCAGTTTAACGGTACGCCGGAATATTTATCTTCAGAAATTATGAATCCGCCTTCAGTTACGGTTCAGTTGCCCGGCGCCCACTGGGATAAGGGAGATTTCGATAAAAAACTGTCTGCTGGATCATTCTACCAGTACCGGCTGACTTTACAGAAAAAAACAATTGGTAAGGACGTGGTGCAGCTGAAGCTCTTTTTTCAAACTCTGCCCGACTATACTATCACCACGCCCAACGATAGCTCGCTGGTGGTTTCCTGGTTTAAAAAAGTTTCGCCAGCATCCGCGCCGGAAGGCCTCGGTCCAATGAGCGCTTTTTCCAAGCCGGTGACGCTGCACTTCGATTCTGCCAACCTGACTGATGTTATAAAACTTATGATGGATGATACCGGGCTGAATCTAGTTATGGGCGATCTTATGGATGCAGGCCAGATGAACTCGCAAATAACGCTAACGTTAACAGATGTACCGCTTAATATCGCATTAAGAACTATTTTGAATATCAACGGTTATGAATATTACTATGCCGATAATATAGTTGTTATAAAGCGGATAGAAACATCGTTAGAAGGAGAGCTGGAAACAAGAATTTATAATCTGGAATTTGCCTCCGGAGACATGATCCAAACCGCACTGGCGGGCGTATTAACAAATAAAGGCTCAACGATTCCGTTTTCAACCGGCGGGGGCGCCAAAGCATTTAACGATCGTATTGAAGTCACTGACAAGCGTTATAAGTTTGACGAAATAACGCGCACCATCAGGGAGTTGGACAAAAAAATACCGCAAATCAATATTGCCGTTAAGTTTATTGAAACAACGCTTAAAGAAGATGAAACAATGGGCATCAACTGGAACCTGCGGGCTTCCATATCTGCCCCCGGCGGCGAGTACACAGACACCGATACCGACACATCTACAATTACCGATGGAATTGTGAACTTTGGTAAAATGTTTCTAGGTGATAAAACTTTGAATGCTGCAACGTTAACGCCGCCTGTGGTTTCTGCATTGCTAGAACTTTTAGCTACAGATTCTGATACAAAACTGCTTCAGGAGCCCCAAGTAACCACATTTAATAATTTCCCGGCCAATATACGCGTGGGGACCACTATTCCCGTGCTGGTACCGCAACTTGAAAGCAGTGTTTTTGGTGCTATTCCCTATACCTACCAAAACCAAAACATAGATATCAGCATGGATGTATTGCCGCGTATTAATTCGGACGGCCTTATATCCCTCAACGTGGATGCCGTAGTGCAAGCCATTGTGGGATATGTGGGCGCCGAACAGAGACCCATTGTTTCCACGCGATCCACAAACACAAACGTTATGGTAGAAGATGGCGGAACCCTGCTGATGGGCGGTTTAATATTTACATCCGATGGTGAAACAATGAATAAAGTTCCTCTGCTAGGAGACTTACCCCTAATAAAAAATCTGTTTCGCAGGAAAGTAACTGTGGATGAACAACGCGAATTATTAATCTTTATAACATCAACAATTATATCTTAATAGGCGTGGGCAGATGAATAATCGAGTACTAATTATTTCTTATGATGATACTTTTATAGAGGATGTTAAAAAAAACTTGGAAGAGTTAGGGGTAGAAGTAATAACAGCCGAAAATGGAATTACTGGATTGAATACAGCAAGAAAGAGTGATCCGGGGCTCATCATAACCGACACAACATTACCATACATGAATGGATATCATGTTAGTCGAATGTTAAAAAATGATGACCGTTATAAAAATATTCCAATTGTTTTTGTATCAACAGATGATGATAATGATAGTATTTTGGAAAGTAAACGGGCCGGAGGGGATTTGTTCCTACGCAAACCAATCCAAACCCCGATTTTAATTAATGAACTAATTGCACTGCTGACGGGAGCTAATAATGTTCAGGCAAACTAACCAACCTGTGTAAGGGGTAATTATATGGCAGCTAATTTAGGACAAGTGCTTTTACAGGAACAGTTGCTTAACGAAGAACAGATCCAGACAGTTACTGAGTATAAAGCTGAAAATCACATCCACTTCGGAGAGGCCTGTGTTAAACTTGGTTTTATTAATAGAGAACAACTATATGATGTATTAGGCCTGCAAATGAATTTACCGCGCATCAATCTCAATTATTTTAGCGCTGAACTTGATGCATTACGTTTAGTTGATAGCGAAACGGCCTATAAATATAATGTGTTACCGCTCTATGTATCCGTTGATGAATTGGCCCTTGCAACAGCGGATCCACTTGACGTGACTGCTATTGACTTGATTATTAGATTGACCGGAAAAAAACTGCAATTGGTGTTATGTTCCAAGGATCAGATCGACAGCGCCCTGCAAACTTACTACGCACGTCTGGAACAAGAAACGGACACAGCAGAGACTGATGAGGATGGAGAAGAATTAACGGAAGAACAAACACATCTTGTTATCGGTATTGCCGATGAGATTCTCCGGGAGTCTGTAAGAACAGGGGTCAGTGATATCCATATTGAACATTCAGAAGAGAATGTCCAGATCCGTTTCCGAATTGATGGCGTTCTGCAGCCTTTTAAAACATACGGTAAGGCAATATCAAAGGCGCTAGTTTCGCGCTTCAAAGTCCTCGCCAACATAGATATTGCTGAAAGCAGAAAACCTCAGGACGGACGTTTTGAATATACAATTAGCAAAACCCATAAGATCGATTATCGGGTGTCTACCTATCCGTCTGTTTTTGGGGAAAAAATGGTAATGCGTCTATTGGATCCGACAAAAGGAGATATATCCTTAAATAAATTAGGTTTCAGCGAACAAGCGATTAACGCTTGGAAAAAAGCATGCAGTGAAGCTAACGGGATAATTTTAGTCACCGGACCAACCGGTAGCGGAAAATCCACTACATTGTTTGCTACGCTGAATCAAGTATCGTCGGTGGAAAAACATTTGATTACAATTGAAGATCCCATCGAATACAAATTTAAATATATTGTACAGGGTCAAGTAAATGAACGGGCCGGGATGACTTTTGCCAGTGCTTTGCGGGCCATGTTGCGGCAAGACCCGGATATCATCATGGTGGGGGAAATGCGGGACAGGGAAACCGTAGACCTGGCCGTCCGTGCCGCTCTCACCGGGCATTTGGTCTTTAGTACTCTGCATACCAATGATGCTGCCTCAACTTATTCCCGATTATTGGATATGGATACGGATCCATTTTTAATGAGTTCTACAATTCGGGCGATTCTGGCTCAACGGCTTATCCGGCGGCTCTGTTCTAAATGTAAAGAAGCCTATCAGCCGAATACAGTAGAACTAGAATCCGTTGGGATCCAGACGGAAACAGGAACCATTTATAAGCCCAGTACCGGTGGTTGCAGCCAATGCCGACACACAGGTTACAAAGGCCGGGCCGGGTTGTACGAACTGCTGATACCTTCTGATGAAATAAAAGAAATGGTTAAAGACCGAAAAAGCGATATTGAAATCAATAAACTGGCTATAGAACAGGGTATGATTTCCCTGGCAGATGAAGCCCATCGGTGTATTTTTGAAGGTAATACATCGATAGAAGAAATTAAGCGGGTATTATAAAGTATGTCCAGCTACACCTGTAAAGTCGTGACTGTAAATGGCGCAATTGAAGAACGCACTTTTGAAGCCGTGTCTGAAACAGCGCTGTACGAGCTGTTGGCTGATCAAAAATTGGACCTTATTTCATCCACCCAGAAAAATGAAAGCTTGGATGTAGGCAAATTTTTAAAACGATTTGAAAAAGTTACCAGTAAAGATATGAACCTTTTTACTAATCAGTTAAAAGTTATGATGCGCGCGGGCATCCCGCTTATCCGATCTCTTGAAATACTGGAACAACAAGTTACTGCGCAAAAATTTAAATCCATCATCGGTGATATAAGAGAACGAATCAACGCCGGGGAAACACTATCTGCAGCATTAAGCCACCACCCCGCAGTGTTCAATGATCTCTTTGTCAATATGATGCGCGCGGGAGAATCTTCAGGATCCGTGGATGAAATATTAGATCAATTACAAACGTTTACAGAAATTGATATTGCCACTAAAAAAAGTATTAAAAAAGCGGTGCGTTATCCAATTATTGTCATGGGGGTGCTATTGGTGGGCGGCGGCTTTGCTATAGCCAAGATTATTCCAACGTTTGCCAATATGATCACAGCTCGTGGAGGTGAGCTACCTTTTCTTACTAAAATGCTGATGGGGATAAGTGACGTAATGCAATCCTATGGTTTATTAATTGCGGGTGGATTTATTGGAGCTTTCTTGGGAATTAAATATTATATAAAAACAGAAAAGGGTGCTTATCAATGGGACCACTTGAAACTGAAACTTCCCATTGTAAAAAATGTATTGGTCGTTTTGGCCATGTCTCGCTTTTCAATGATACTTAAAACGCTGGTTAATAGTGGTGTGCCAATCACCGATGCCTTGGAAATCGCGAAGGATACTATTGGAAACCGGGTGTACGCAAATATTATAAACACTGCCAGAGACAAGATAATTGAAGGACAACCTATTCATGTTGCCCTCAAACACGATTATATTCCAGATGTGATTGTAAACATGGTCCAGGTAGGAGAAGAATCTGGAGCCTTAAATGAGATGCTGACTTCTGTTGGTGTTTATTATTCTGCAGAGTTGGATGAAAAGCTAGATGGCCTGACCAGTGCCATTGAACCAGTGACCACCCTGCTGATTGGAATTTTCGTTGCCGGCTTTGTAGCCGCCATATTTTTGCCCATGTTCCAGATGTATAGCCTGTAAAATCGTTTCTCTTGCATAATGATTTTATACGTTATAGATTAAAATAACATTCAATAAGACCAAAGGAGAAAAAATGAAGAACAATAAGGGTTTTACATTAATTGAATTGATAATTGTAATAGCAATTATTGGTATACTGGCTGCAATTGCCGTACCAACAATTTTTAACGCTCAAACC
>Ga0187827_10001610_pt1 | contig 32759 bp, 38 predicted proteins | sample ETNtaG_39_FD_167969 | JGI IMG/M metagenome (GOLD analysis project Ga0187827, IMG submission 167969) | Marine microbial and viral communities from oxygen minimum zone, Eastern Pacific Ocean - ETNP2014_SV_150_PacBio MetaG (Illumina Assembly) | ecosystem: Environmental > Aquatic > Marine > Hypoxic...
CTGAAGCAACTCTTGTAAAAAAATTAGAGGAATTAGGAATTGGTAGACCATCAACTTATGCCAGTATTATATCTGTAATTTCAAATAGAGGATATGCTGAAATTATAAACAAAAGATTTTTTCCTACAGATAGAGGAAAATTGATTTCTGCTTTTCTAGAAAAATTATTTACTAAATATGTCGACTATAACTTTACGGCTAAATTGGAAGATCAATTGGACGATATAAGCTCTGGAAAGGAAGATTGGATAAAAGTTCTTAATCAATTTTGGTATGATTTTAATAAAAATGTTTCAACTGTTAAAGAAAAAAGAACTAGAGAAGTTTTAGATTTACTAAATGATAGTTTGGGAGATTTAATATTTGAGTTAGATGAAAATGGAAATGTAGATAGAAAATGTAAATTATGTAGCAATGGACAATTAAGTTTAAAAAACAGTTTTAGAGGTGGCGCCTTTATAGGATGTTCAAATTATCCAGAATGTAATTTTACACGACCATTATCAAAAACAAAAGCTGCACAAGAATCAAATTTAGCTGAACCAAAATTTCTTGGACAGAATGATAATGGAAAACACATATATTTAAAAAATGGAAGATTTGGCCCCTATTTACAATATGAGATTGATCCAAATTTAATTGAAACAAAAAATAAAAGTAAAAAGAGGAAAGGTAAAAAAGTCAATGAAAGTAAATTTAAAAATGTCTCTATACCAAAAGGTATATCTATAGACAGTATTGATTTAGACAAAAGTAAATTTCTATGCTCTTTACCTAAAAGTTTAGGAATTAATTCTGAAAATGGAAAAGAAATAACTTTGAATTCAGGAAGATTTGGTCCTTATCTGAAATGCGAAAACAAATCTGCAAGAATAGAAAATGCCGAAGAAATATTTTCAATAGGTCTTGACAGAGCTATAACACTTATAGCTGAAGCTAAACCTGGTAGAATGTCCTCTTCTTTAATTAAAGTTTTAGGTGAACATCCCGAAGATAAAAAACCTGTAAGGGTTATGAAAGGAAAATTTGGGCCTTATATAAAGTACAAATCAATTAACGCTACTATTCCTGAAGAAAAAGATCCCAGTGAAATTATTATGGAAGAAGCTTTAATATTGATTGAGAAAAGAAAAGAATATGATAGAAAAAGGAAAAAAAAAAAATAATCATATATGAAAACTCTAATAATATTCTTAACATTAATAATTTTTTCTACTGTTAATGCTTACTCAAAAGAGGCTGTTGATTGTAAAGATTTAAAAAAATTCTCTATACAATATTCAATATGCAAAACTAAAGCTGCTTTAAATGGTAATTTTACTAACTCTAAAAGAAAAAATAAAGCTAATAAAAAATCAATTTGGAAAAAATTTGGGGAATCAAAATCTCTAAGTGATGTAATAAAATAAAAAGGAACATTTATGAAAAACATTATTATAATATTGACCGCAATATTGCTCTCTACTAACATAGCTAATACAGAAGAAAAAAAAACCTTGAAAGATGTGTTGCCAAAAGGTGACTGCATCGCTGAACATAAAATATCTCCTAATGCTCTCGGATGCGGTATTAAAAAATTATTTAAGAAAAAAGATGGAACTCCTAATGCAATGGGAAAATTTTTTAATGCAAAATCATTTGCTGATTTGAGAAATAAAGAAATTCTTGAAACACCTGATTATAAACCTAAGGTGGGAATAATGGATAAGTTGAAAGAAAAAATTGGAAAACTAAGAAAAAATTAATTTATTCAATGTCATCTTCCACTTGATTTAATGAAGTAAGGATTTTTAAATATTTAAATTAATATTGCATGTCAGTTTACGAAAATTTAAAAAAATTAAATTTAGAAATTCCAAAAGCACCTGATCCGGTTGGTGCATATATAGCGTACAAAAAAACAAGAAATCTATTGTTTATTTCTGGTCAAATATCAATTAATTCTAATGGAAAAATAACAACGGGAAAATTAGGAAAAGATTTAACTATTGAACAAGGTCAAGCTGCTGCAAAGTTATGTGCTATTAATATAATAGCTCAGGCTAAAAAAGCATGCAACGAGAAATTAGAAAATATCGCAAACTGTATTAAGCTAACGGGATATGTTAACTCAACAAACGAATTTACTGATCAACCTAAAATTATCAACGCTGCTTCTGAACTTATTTTTTCGGTTTTTGGCGAGAACGGTAAACACACAAGAGCCGCAATAAGCACAAACTCATTGCCTCTTGATGCTGCTGTTGAAATTGATTCTATATTCGAATTAAAATAGATTACTTGCCGATACTGAAGTAGTTGATTTTATTTTTTTTCATTAATTTGCTAGAATATAGATTTCGCATATCATATATTTTAAAATTACTTTTTTTAACAATTTTTTTAAATTCAAGTAATTTAAATTCGTTCCATTCTGTGTGTATAACAATTAAATCGCTTTTCAAACATCCTTTAGCTACGTTAGAGTGAAAACTAACTTTACTATATTTATCGAATTCTTTTTTTTTTCCAGAAGGATCGCAATACCGCACGATGGCACCTTTTTTTAAAAGATTTGGTATCATCGATAAACTTGATGACATACGCATATCATCAGTATTTGCTTTGAATGTTACTCCCAAAAAAGTGATTATTTTATTTTTTAATTTATTAGACATAATTTCATAAATTCTTTTTGTTAATAAAGATCGCCTATTCTCATTTGACTTAATCACGGATCTAACTATTGACATATTTGCTTTAAATTTCTTACCAATGCTGACCAACGCCCTAGTATCTTTTGGAAAACAAGACCCACCATATGCCGGACCAATTCTTAAAAATCTACTACCAATTCTTTTATCAAGTCCCATTCCTATTGCTATATCCTCTGTATTAATTCCAATTTTTTCGCATAAGTTGGCCAATTCATTTATAAATGATATTTTTGTAGCCAAAAAAGCGTTCGATGCATATTTAATTAATTCAGCGCTCCTACGTGATGTTTTAAAATATATTGCTCCCTTTCTAATAATTGGTTCGTATAGATTGGCTAAAATTTTTGTAACTTTTTTATTTTCTGTACCTATTATAATCCTATCAGGATATTTAAAATCACGAATTGCTTCACCCTCTCTCAAAAATTCAGGATTTGATATAACTTCAAACAGTTTTCTTCTTACTTTTGAATTAATAATTTCTTCAACTTTGTCACCAGTGGTTACCGGAACAGTTGATTTAATTATTACAATCTTAAATTTCTTTATATATTTTCTTATATCTCTGGCTACCTTGAAAACATATTTTAAATTCGCTGAATTAGATATTTTAACCGAGGGTGTTCCCACGCAAACAAATATAATATCAGAGCGTGTAACAGATTTTTTTAAATCAGTTGTAAAAATCAATCTTTTATCTTTATAGCATTTTTTAACCAATTCTTCTAAACCTGGTTCAAAAATAGGTACAAAGGAATTATTTAATTTTTTTATTTTATGAACATCTGTATCAACACAATGTACCGTATTACCAAGGTCAGCAAAACAAACACCGGTAACAAGGCCAACATAACCCGTTCCTATAACACAAATTTTCATTACTTATAATTTAGAAATTTTTATTGATGAATTAACATATCCAGCCATGGTACCACAATCTAAGTATTTACCAGAAAAAATATGTCCAAGGAATTTTTCTTTTTTATTTATCAAAGTTTTAATTGCATCAGTTATATGAATTTCACCATTTTGACTTGGCTTTTGGTCTTGGAGTATTTTAAATATTTTTTTTGGTAATATATATCGACCAATAATAGCATAATCTGATGGTGCATTTTTTATACTAGGTTTTTCTATAACATCTTTAATTAAAAAGTTATATTTATTTAGTTTTTTTAAATCAAAAATACCCCATCTGGAAACATCCTTTTTACTAACTTTTTTAGCTGCAATTACGGATGATTTATACTTTCTGTGTAATTTAATCATTGATTGAGAACAGTTATTTTTTATTATTAAATCGTCTGGTAGAAGCATTAAAAAATACTCAGACTTAATATAATTTTTACATTTTAACACCGCATCTCCTGTACCACGAGGTGTGTTTTGATAAACAAATTTAATTAATTTCTTATATTTTCTTATTTTCGCAAATTCCAACTTGAGTCTTTTATCTCTCTTTTTTTTTTTAATTATTTTTTTATAAAAAGATTCGTTATAAAAATATTTTTTAATTTCTTTTTTCTTTCTGGAAATAATGAAAATAAATTCCTTGATACCAGCTTTTAGACCCTCCTCCAAAATATATTCTAATCCTGGTTTGCCGTTAATTGGTAAGAGTTCTTTTGGCAATACGCTGGTTAAAGGTAACAATCTTGTACCCAAGCCAGCTAAAGGAATAATTGCCTGTTTAATCATTTGTATCTTTTACATATAATAATTAAAACTTTCAAATGAAAATAATTCTTAGTAAAAAAAAACTTATTCAAATTTTAAAGGAAGAAAAAGATTTAGGTTTTGTTCCAACTATGGGAGCTTTGCACAAGGCACACGTATATATAATTAAAAAAAGTATCTCTTTATGTAAAAAAACAATTGTTACTATATTTGTTAACAAGCCCCAATTTAATGAAATCGCAGATTATAAAGAGTATCCTAGAAACATTAATAAAGACATATCGATACTTGGAAAATATAAAGTTGATTATCTTTATTTACCAACAACGAAGCAAATATATCCATTTGGCTGTAATAAAAATATTAAAATTAGTTCCTTTAGTAAAAAATTATGTGGAAAGTCTAGACCTGGCCACTTTAAAGCAGTGGTGGATGTAATTGATAGATTTATAAAAATAATTAATCCGAAGAAGATTTTTTTAGGAGAAAAAGATATGCAACAATTGAAGATTGTTGAGGAATTCATAAATAAAAACCATATTAAAACAAAAGTAGTCGGATGCAAAACTATCAGAGAAAAAAATGGTGTCGCTTCTTCTTCTAGAAATTCTTTGCTAACAGCAAATGATTTTATTATAGCATCTAGAGTTTATAAATTACTCTATAAAAGCAAAAACTTATTAATTAAGAGAAAAAATGTTTTAATAAATATTAAAAACAAAATATTTCAACTTGGTGTTAGAAAAATAGATTATATTGAGCTTATTGATATTAACAAAGAAAGTAGACCATTTAAAAAAAATAAAAAATATAAATTATTTATCGCTTACTATCTTGGCTCTACAAGATTAATAGATAATATTTAGCTGTAAAAAAAATAAGCTCCTATGCCCAAAAAAGATAAAAAACCTATCACATCTGTAATGGTTGTTACAAAAACACTAGAAGCAATAGCGGGATCAATATTAAATTTCTTAAGCGAAACTGGAACCAAAATTCCAAATAGTCCAGCTACAATCATATTAAGTATCATGGAAACGGCAATTATAATTGTCAAATTAATCTCTTTAAACCATAGTTGAACTATAAGTCCAGTGATTATTGCAAATATTATTCCATTTAGGATTCCAATTACAAACTCTTTTGATACAATTTTGGTAAAATTTTCAGGAGAAAGCTCCTTAGTAGCTATAGCCCTAACTGTAACTGCTAAAGTTTGCATGCCTGCATTACCTCCCATAGAAGCGACTATCGGCATCAAAAAAGCTAATGCAACCATTTCTTCTATTGTAGCCCCAAATTTACTTATCACCCAGGTTGCTAACAAAGCGGTAAACAAATTTAATAGCAACCAATTAAATCTTCTCTTTGTCTTTCTTAAAATGCTGTCCGTAATCTCTTCGTTTCCCACTCCAGCAAGTCTAAGAACATCTTCTTCTGCTTCTTCTTTTACAACAGTTAATATATCATCACTAGTAATCATTCCGACCAACTTATTATTTTTATCTACAACTGCTGCAGTAGTAAGATTATAATTTTCAAACGTATGTCCTACTTCTTCTTGGTCCATATTAACTGGTATCAAAACTTGCATCTCCCTCATAATTGAATCCATTTTAGTTTCTCTTGAAGTTCTTAGTACTTTTGATGAAGGAACTGTTCCAATTGGTTTAAAATCAGTATCAACAATAAAGATTTCCAAAAACTCATCTGGTAAATCTTTATTTTCTCTTAAATAATCTATTGTTTGACCAACGGACCAATTACTCGGAATTGCTGTAAATTCTCTTTGCATAATTCTTGCAGCAGTATCCTCAGGATAACTCAAGCTTTCTTCTAATAAAAATCTGTCTTTTGGAGGCAATCTATTTAAAACGATTTCCTTTTTTGATTTATCCAAATTTTCAAGAATCTTGAGTGCGTTATCTGATTCCAGGTTTTTTAATAAACTAGCAATAGATTCTACTGATAAAAGTAAAAAAATTTCTGTCTGAATTGATTCATTAAGTTCAACAAATATTTCGGGATCTATATTAAATCCTTCAAGTTCAATTAATTTAGATCTATTTTCTGGACTTAAATTTTCTATAATATCTGCGGAATCTGCGGGTAATAATTCCTTTAATGATTTTGCCAAAAAATTAGCATCTTGATTTCTTATTTTTTCGTTAATGACTTTGATATATTCCTTATTAAACTCAATATTAACCTTTCTGTCCTTTATTTTTTTAACTAAAACCATAATATTTGTATTAAATAATTAGCTGAACTATTAATTTATATATTTAATAATTACAATTTTAAAATGGCAATCGAAGTTAAAAAAAGTAAAAAATTGATAGATTATGACGTTGCTATAAAATTTTTAGAGAAAAGAGTGGAAGCTGTACTAAATGGAAAAAAACCTGAATTATTATGGATTTTAGAACACAAAGCAATATTTACTGCAGGAACTAGCTCAAAAGAAAGCGAAATACTAAATAAGACGATCAGTGTATCAAAAACGTCAAGAGGTGGAAAAATTACTTATCACGGACCAGGTCAAAAAGTTGTTTATTTCGTATTAAATCTTAATGAAAGAGAGAAGGATATAAAAAAACTAATAAAGCATATTGAAAATTGCATAATTAATATTTTAAAGGAATACGGAATCAAGTCATTTAATGACAAGAAAAATATTGGTATTTGGATAAATGTTAATGGCAACGCAAAGAAAGTGGCGGCAATAGGAATTAGAGTTAAAAAATGGATTGCATTTCACGGTTTTTCCATAAATATTTCTAATAACCTTGAAGTTTATAAAAACATACTTCCTTGTGGTATATACAGTAAAAGAATAACCAATCTTTGTTCGGTAAAAAGAAATAACTATAAATATATAAATCAGAAAATAATTAATAATTTTTTAAGAGTTTTTAAATAAAGTTAATCTTTTTTTTAATAACATTTTTTTGAAATAATCTGGTGCATTAACAGTATATTTATATTTTTTTTTATTGATCATAAATTTAATAGAATATGAATGTAACATAAGGTTATTATTTTTATTTATTTTGTTTTCAGGATAATTATATTTTGAATCACCAATAACTGGAAATCCAATTGAAAATAATTGTTTTCTAATTTGATGTTTTCTACCTGTTATTGGGTTTAAAATAATTAATGTAGAATTGGTATTTTTATCTAAAACTTTATAATTAGTGATAGCACGTTCAGATATTTTTATATCCTTATCATAACGAATTAAATCGCCATCGAAAATACCTTTAAATTTTTCCATTTCACCATAGCAAATACACAAATAAGATTTGTGAATTTTTCTAATTCTAAATAATGAAGTAAATAGTTGAGCATATTTTCTATTTTTGGCAATAATAAGAATTCCTGATGTCTCTTTATCTATTCTATGAACAATAAAAGGTTTAGAATTTTGAAAGATTTTATTTTCTGCAATCAAATCAACCAAATTTTTATTAATTTTGCTACCGCCCTGGACTGCTAGACCATAAGGTTTATTAATTACACAAAAATTTTCATTATCCTCCACTATAAGAGCTTCGCTATCTTTTATATCTCTTTTGCTGGGTATATATTTTTTTTTCTTACCTAAATGACAATTAAAGGTTGGATTAAAATTATTAAAGTAAATTTTATCATCTATCTTAAGTTTATATGAACTTTTTACTTTTAACTTGTTGATTGTAACATTTTTATTTCTTAAACTTTTTTCTATGAGGCTTTGAGGAACTTGACGGATATTTCTTTTAATCCATCTATCAATTCTTGAATTGACAAAATCTTTTTCAACATGTAAAATCTTATCCATTAAAAAAACTTAATTGAATTTTTTATTATTATTAACAAAAAATTATTTTTTTGTTTCTTTGATATTTTCAGGAGTAGTTTCTGATTTACTTTCTTTAACTTTTTTCTTTACATCTACTTTTTTAGCATTTATATCGCGATCAACTAATTCAATAATCGCCAAAGATGCTCTATCACCATATCTAAATCCAGCTTTAATTATTCTTGAATAGCCGCCCTTTCTATTTAAATATCTTTTTGATAAAACGTTAGTAACTTTTTTAGTATTTATCTTATCCTGCAATTTTGAAAATAAATATTTCTTATTTGCCAAACTATCCTTTTTGCCCAATGTAATAACTTTATCTATTTGGGGTTTTAATACCTTTGCTTTGGGTAATGTTGTTGTAATTTGTTCATATTTTATTAGTGAATTTAGCATGTTTTTAATTAAACTTTTTCTATGCTCTGAAGTTCTATTTAATTTTTTATGATGAAACCCATGTCTCATTTTAATTTAAATGTTTTCCTCCAATTTTTGTGATAATTCAGCAATATTTTCAGGAGGCCAGTTAGGAACTTCCATGCCCAAATATATAGACATACTATTTAGTACTTCTTTTATTTCATTAAGTGATTTTCTTCCAAAATTAGGAGTTCTTAACATTTCACTTTCTGTTTTTTGAACTAAATCTCCAATATAAATTATATTATCGTTTTTTAAGCAATTCATAGATCGAACTGATAGTTCTAGTTCATCGACTTTTTTGAGCAAGTTTTTATTAAATTCTGGCTCAACTGGTTTTTGTTGAACTATAGGTTCTTTTGGTTCGTCGAAATTAACAAACATCGACAGTTGATCTTGAAAAATTCTCGCTGCATAAGCTAGGGCATCGTCAGCAGCTATAGATCCATTAGTTTCAATAACTAGTGTTAATTTATCATAGTCTAAAGCCTTACCTTCTCGAGCTGTACTTACTGAATAAGATACTTTTTTTACAGGACTAAACAAAGAGTCAATTACGATTAACCCTAATGGTGGATCTTTTATTTTATTTAAATTTGCTGGAACATATCCCTTTCCCGAATTAACGGTTAATTCCATATGAAATTTTGTTCCTTCATCAAGATTGCAAATTGTGAAATCTGGGTTTAAAATTTCAATATCGGGATTCTCTAATATATTACTTGCTTTTATTTCACCTGGTCCTGAAGCGTCTAAAATTAATTTTTTTGGTCCCTCAGAATGAGATTTTAGCGCTAGAGATTTAACATTTAAAACTATATCAGTTACATCTTCTCTAACACCTTTGATTGATGAAAATTCATGCAACACTCCATCTATTTGTATTGCGGTTACCGCAGAACCTCTTATAGATGAAAGCATTATTCTTCTTAAGGAATTCCCAATTGTCAAAGCATAACCTTTTTCTAAAGGCTCAGCTGTAATTGTAGCTATAGATTTACTGTCATGAGTTTTAACATCTACTTTCGATGGTTTAATCAATGCTTTCCAATTTTTATCGTTTGCCATCTTTTCCATTTTTTCCATTTATACTCTCCTTCTTTTTGGTGGTCTTGATCCATTATGTGCTAATGGAGTTGTATCTTTAATTGAGGTTATCTTGAAACCCTTAGCTTGCAATGCTCTTAATGCAGTCTCTCTACCAGAGCCTGGACCTTTAACTTCAACGGATAGTATTTTCATTCCATGTTCTAAAGCTTTTGTTCCAACTTCATCTGCAGCAATTTGTGCAGCATATGGAGTTGATTTTCTAGATCCCTTAAATCCCTTTTTTCCAGCAGAAGACCATGCAACTACATTTCCATGAACATCTGCAATCGAAATAATGGTATTGTTAAATGTTGATTTTACATAAGCAATTCCAATTGTAACATGTTTTTTAATTTTTTTTTTTTTTGAAAAAGTAGTCTTTTTCTTTTCTTTAAAACTGGAATCTTTTGTATCAAGCTTTTTTGTATCAATTTTTATTGAATCTTTATTTTTTTTATTTTCCATATATTATTTTTTCAATGGAGTTATTTTTTTTCCAGCTATCGCTATTGCTTTACCTTTTCTTGTTCGAGCATTACATCTAGTGCGTTGACCTCTTACGGGAAGTTTTTTTTTATGTCTTGATCCTCTATATGTTGCCAAATCAATCAATCTTTTTATATTTAATGAAGTTTCTCTTCTTAATTCACCTTCCACGTCAATGTTTTTATCAATATATTCTCTGATTTTTAAAATTTCATCATCACTAAGTTGATTCACTCTTTTGCTAGATTGAATATTTAATTTTTTACAAATTTCTTGAGAATTTTTGTTTCCAATACCATAAATATAAGTTAAGCCAACACTAACTATTTTATTTTGAGGAATATTGATACCTGCTATACGAGCCATAAATTAAAGATGTTAGATTTTTTCAAGGAACTTATATAAAAAGGAAGCATAATGTCAATCTCTTATATTTTCCAAGATTCCCTTTATTTTGTCATAAATTTCATCAATTTTTTGGTTCCCGTCAATCTCAAAGAGAATTTTCTTACTATTGTAATAATCTAGTATAGGCTTTGTTTTTACAACATAAGTTTCATATCTGTTTAGAATAGTTTTAAAGTTATCATCGGTCCTTTTTTCTAGATATTTCTTTTCACATTTATGATTTTTTGAATTTGGTGGGTTAAAATAAACATTAAATATTCTAGAACATCTAGTGCAGATAGTTCTTCCATTAATTCTTTTTGAAACAATATCTTTGTCAAGATTTAAACTAAACACAATTGAAATTTTCTGATTAAATTCTTTTAACAGTTTTTCTAAACTATAAACTTGCGATATAGTTCTTGGATATCCATCAAAGATTACTCTATTAAAACTTTTAGGATCCGAAATAATTTTTCTAATTAATGTATTGACTATATTATCAGATACAAGTTCACCATTGTTTATTATTGATTCAATTTTTTTACCTAGATCTGTTTGTATTTTAATTTCGCTTCTTAATAAATCGCCAGTAGACACTTGTTTCAAATCAAAATTATTAATTATATTATTTGATTGCGTACCTTTTCCCGCACCTGGTGGGCCAAATATTATTAGATTCATTATTTCCCAAATTTAGCTTTTTTAATTAAATTTTGATACTGACTACTCATTAGTCTCGTTTGAACTTGGGTTACTGTATCCATTGCAACAATTACAACAATCAGTATCGATGTGCCGCCTAAATAAAACGGAATTGGATATTTAGATATTAAAAACTCAGGCATCAAACATACTAAAGCTAAATATAAAGCGCCAATTGTTGTTAGTTTTGTCAAGATATTATCTATATATAAAGCTGTGCTTTCTCCAGGTCTAATTCCAGGTATATAGCCACCATATTTTCTTAAATTTTCGGCTGTTTCATGTGGGTTAAAAACTATCGAAGTATAAAAAAAGGTAAAAAATATAATTCCAAATCCATACAAAAACATATAGAGAGGTTTACCTTGTGAAAAAAGAGCAGATATGTTTAAAAATATTTCATTTTGCGAAAAAGTAAAATTTGAAAATGTAATTGGTAATAACAATAAAGCAGAGGCAAAAATTGCAGGTATTACTCCAGCAGAATTAATTTTTAAAGGTAAATGGGATGATTCACCCCCATACATTTTGTTTCCCATTTGTCTCCTTGGATAATTAATCAATATTTTTCTTAAGGCCCTCTCCATAAAAACAATAAAGATGATTGTAAAAATCAATAATAGAAATATAGAAATTATCATTATTGATGAAACAGCTCCTGTTCTACCTAATTCAAAAGTTGTTACCAAAGCCCTTGGAATTTCTGCTACAATACCAGAAAATATAATTAACGAAATTCCATTACCAATTCCTCTTTGAGTAATTTGCTCACCTAACCACATTAAAAACATAGTACTAGCCACTATCGTTATTACTGTACTAATTCTAAAAAACATCCCTGGATTAATTACCAAATTTTCTGCTGACTCTAATCCAACTGACAACCCATAACCTTGAACAGTTGCCAATAAAACTGTTCCATATCTAGTAATTTGAGTAATCTTTTTCCTTCCTATTTCACCTTGATTTTTAAGACTTTTGAAATAATCGGAGACTCCTGTCAATAATTGCACAATGATAGAAGAGGAAATATATGGCATTATTCCTAGCGCAAAAAGAGCCATACGAGCAATAGCTCCTCCAGCAAATACGTTGAACATTCCTAATAGACCCCTTTGATTAGAACTCATAAGTTCTTGTAACGATTGAGGATCTATACCAGGAATTGGTATAAATGTACCTAGTCTATAAATTGACAAAATTATAATAGTAAAAATTATACGATTCCTTAAATCGCTAGTTTGAGAAGAGGCAGCATTCATTAATAATATTTTTCTTCAAATTTATTTTGTTGTTAATTTTATTGAACCACCTTTTTTTTCAATCTTTTCTTTTGCAGATTTTGAAATAAAATCGACCTCAAGATTAATTTTATCTTTGATATCACCTTTACCTAATAATTTTATTTTTTTTATTTTATTTTTTAAAATCTTATTTTTTTTAAGTTCATTTAAATTAATAAGAATTTTAGTGTTCAATTTCCCTTTGGAGATAAATTCTTCTAATTGTTGAAGATTTATTATTGCGATATTATTTTTTTTAATTGGGTTGAAACCTCTCTTAGGTAGTCTTCTATATAAAGGCATTTGACCACCTTCAAAGCTTTTTATTGCTATCCCTGAACGTGCTTTCTGACCTTTGTGTCCTCGACCTGACGTTTTACCCTTTCCAGATCCTATACCTCTGCCCAGTCTAATTTTTTTACTTTTAACTTTATAATTTAATAAATTCAGATACATTTATATTTTATTCACTCTTATTTCAGATTTTTTTTTCCACGTAAAAAAAAAATATTTTTTGGTGAAAGTTGGTTCAATAAACCCTTCATGCAAGCTCTAACTACGTTATGGGAATTTGATGAACCTAATGATTTAGCCACAATGTCTTTTATTCCAACAACCTCGCATACTGCTCTTATCGCTCCACTTGCTATAATTCCCGTTCCTTTGGGGGCTGATCTTAAGATTACTTTTCCCGACCCTTCTTTTGCCACAACATCATGATGTAACGTTCTTCCTTCTTTAAGTGGAATGTGAATTAATCTTCTTTTGGCTAAATCTGTAGCTTTTTTAATTGCATCAGTAACCTGTTTAGCTTTAGCATGTGCAACCCCCAATTTTCCAGATTGGTTTCCAGCTACTACAAGAGCTGAAAATGCAAATCTTCTTCCTCCTTTAACTACTTTTGTAATACGGTTTATATAAATTAGTTTTTCTTTTAATTCATCATTTTGCATTTGCTAAAACTCCAAACCATTTTTTCTTAAAGCATCTGTTAATAGTTTAATTCTCCCATGATACTTGTAGTTACCTCTATCAAAATATACCTTGGTTATATTTTTTGTATTTGCTCTCTTTGCAAGTCTTTCGCCAACGAATAATGACAAATCAGACTTTTTTATTTTGGCAGTTTTCTTGATATCTTTTTCTACCGAAGATGCGGCAACTATAGTTTTGTTATTTACATCATCTATTATTTGAGCAGAAATGTTTTTGGAAGATCTATTAACGGTTAATCTTAATCTATTATTTGTATTAGATTTTCTTAATTTATTTCTTATTCTCATTCTTTTTTTTACTGTTTTATCTAATCTCATTTTTTATTTCTTTTTACCTTCTTTACGCAGCACATACTCTCCTTTTTCTTTAATTCCTTTACCTTTATATGGCTCTGAAGGTCTAAATGATTTTATTTTAGATGCAACCGAACCAACCAGTTGCTTATCTAGACCACTGATTTTAATTATTGTTTGTTTTTCTACGTTAATTTTCACATCCTTTGGAATCTCAAAATCAGTATCGTGACTATAACCAAGTTGTAAATTCAAGCTATTGTTTTTTATAGCAGCCTTGTAACCAACGCCGGTCATTTCTAAAGTTTTCATAAAACCTTTATTAACTCCAATAACGGTATTATTTAAAAGACTTCGATTCATACCCCACATTTTTTTAATATCACCATTTTTTTTTTTTGGTTTAATGGATAATTCATTGTTTTTGTTAACGTTAACTTCAAAGAGTTCTGTATCTAGATTAATTTTCTTGCTACCAAGAGGTCCCTTTACATCAAGGCTGTCGCCATTAATTGTCAAACTGACTTCTTTTGGAATTATAATTTTTTTTTTACCAATTTTTGACATTAAAATACCTTACAAATAATTTCACCACCAACTTTAGCTTTTCTTGCTTCTGCATCGGTCATTACTCCTTTGGGAGTAGAAATAATCGCTATACCTAAGCCATTTTTTATTTTTGGAATACTTTGAGCACTCGAATAAAATCTTCTTCCTGGTCTAGAAATTCTTTCAATATTATTTATCACTGGTGAACCCGAATTATATTTTAAATTAATTGAAAATTTTGTCTTCCTTTCATTAGTTTGATCCAGTGAATAATTCAAAATAAAACCTTCTCTTTTAAGTATCTCTAAAATTTTACCTTTAAATGATGAAGCGGGCATTTCAATTTTAACGTACGATCTCATTTGAGCATTCCGTATTCTTGTTATCATATCACCAATAGGATCTGTAAAACTCATATATTCCTTTCTTTCTTACCAACTTGACTTTATCATTCCAGGTACTTTTCCCTCCAAAGATAGTTGCCTTAAAGTTATTCTTGAAATTCTTAATTTTCTATAAACTCCATGGGATCTTCCGGTAATTTCGCATCTATTTTTAACTCTAATTTTAGATGAATTTCTTGGCAATTTTGCCAGTTTCATTTGGGCTTTAAATCTTTCTTCTAAACTTATTTTTTTGTCCATAATTATTTTTTTTAATTTTTTTCTTTTATTTGCAAATTTCAAACTCAATGAAATTCTTTTTTTATTTCTGTTTACTGAGCTTTTTTTTGCCATATTATTTTCAATATCAGTTTTTATTTTCTTTATTAAAGGGAAAATTAAATTCTTCTAATAAAGCCAAATTATGATCCTTATTTGTCCCATGAGTTACAATTGTAATATCTAAACCACGTATTTTTTCAACTTTATCAAAATTTACCTCAGGAAAAACAACATGCTCTTTAATTCCAAAAGTATAATTTCCAAATTTGTCAAAACTTCGTGAGCTTAAACCTCTAAAATCTTTTATTCTTGGAAGTGCAATATTAACAAGTCTATCAATAAATTCGTACATTTTGTTTTTTCTTAAAGTTACTTTTAAACCAGCGTCAGTGTTTTTTCTTGTTTTAAAGTTTGATATAGATTTTTTAAATTTTGTAACAACAGGTTTTTGTCCAGTTATCATAGCAACATCATCCGAATAAGATTTTAAAATTTTTTTATCATTTCCATCTGTACCCAATCCCATATTAATAACAACTTTTTTAAATTTTGGACTCATCAATTTATTTTTTAAAGAAAGTTTTTTTACTAAATCAGTTTGTATTTTAGAATAATATAAATCTTTTAATCTTGGATTCATTTTTTATTAATCCTTTTTTTTATTTCAGTTTTGTCTTTTTTATTATCTACTATCTTCAAATTTGATAAATGAATAAAATTTTCTTTAGAAATAATTCCTCCCTTTTTTTCTTTTGTTGTTTTTATATGCTTCTTAACAAAATTTATGCCTTTAACTTTTGCTCTATTTAATTTATTTATTACTTCAATAATTTCCCCTGATTTATTTTTATCTTTACCTGCTAACACTTTTACCAAATTTCCTTTTTTTAAATTCATAAATTATAAAACCTCTGGCGCTAATGAAATTATTTTCATTTGGCCTTTAGCTCTCAGTTCTCTTGTTACTGGTCCAAAAATTCGTGTTCCTAATGGTTCACCTTTTTCATCAGTTAGGACCGCTGCATTATTGTCGAATTTTACCTTTGAGCCGTCATTTCTAAAAATACCTTGTTTAGTTCTTACTATTACGGCTTTATACACAGAGCCGCTCTTTACTTTACCTCTTGGAATAGATTCTTTGATGCTAACTACTATTGTGTCACCAATCGAAGCATATCTTCTTTTTGACCCACCTAAAACTTTAATACATTCAATTCTTTTTGCTCCTGTATTATCTGCCACAAGCAATTCTGTTTGAACTTGAATCATTTATTTTCCTCTAATACTTTGAATTGTTTGTTTTTAGAATAAGGTTTTGATTCTTCAATAAGTACAGTGTCACCAATTTTAAACTTATTTTCTTCATCGTGGGCATGGTATTTTTTTTTATTTGTAACAATTTTTTTTAAGAAAGGATGTTGATATTTTCTCTCCACCAATACAACTATAGTTTTTTTATTTTTGTCACTAATTACTTTTCCTTTTAATATTTTTTTTGGCATATTATTTTTTGTTAATTAATGTACTGATTCTTGCTATTGTTTTTTTTACCTCTTTAAATTTTGATGGGTTTGTCAACACTCCATTAGTTTTTTTAAACCTTAGGTTAAATAAATCTTTTTTAAATTTATCAAAGTTTTTGTGTAATTGGTCTTTTGTAAGTTTGTTTATTTCTTTAAGTTTCATAAATTATCTTTTTATAAATTTTGTTTTAATTGGAAGTTTTGCGGATGCTTTATATAAAGCAACTTTCGCAACTGATTCTGTTACTCCATCAACTTCAAACAAAATTCTGCCAGGTTTTACTCTGCAAGCCCAAAATTCTGGAGTTCCTTTTCCTTTACCCATACGCACTTCTGTTGGTTTTTTTGATACGGGAATATTAGAAAATATTCTTGTCCAAACTTTTCCCGTTCTTTTCATATATCTTGTTAATGCTACTCTCGCTGCTTCAATTTGATTTGAAATAATTCTATCTGGTTGTAGGGCTTTTATTCCATACTCACCAAAATTAAGTTTGTCACATCTGGAAGCTTTACCATGAATTCTCCCTTTATGTGCTTTTCTGTATTTCGTTCTTGCTGGCTGAATCATAATTAAATTTTATTACTCTCTTGATCGAATTCCTTTCTAAATATTTTTCCTTTATATATCCAAACCTTGACACCTATCATTCCATAAGTAGTTAGAGCTTCCGATTCAGCATAATCAACATCCGCTCTTAATGTATGCAAAGGAATACTTCCCTCACTTAGCCATTCAGATCGGGCAATTTCATTGCCACCTAATCTACCGCTTACACAAACCTTTATTCCTTTAGCTCCTAGTCTTAATGCAGATTGTATTGCTCTTTTCATAGCTCTTCTGTAAGAAATTCTTTTTACCAACTGTTGGGCTATATTTTCAGCGACCAAATAACTATTAAGCTCAGGTTTTTTAATTTCTTTAATATTTAAGGTAATTTCGTGACTGGTTAATTTGGATAATTTTTTTTTAATTTTTTCTATATCACTTCCCTTTTTTCCAATAACAAAACCTGGTCTAGAAGTATAAATGGTTATAAAACATTTTTTTGCTGATCTTTCGATCATAACTTTAGATATTCCTGAGTTTACTACATTTTTTTTTATATATTCTCTGATTTTGAAGTCTTCGATTAGATTTTTTCCAAATTGATCTTTTTTAGCAAACCAAACAGAGTCCCATCCCCTATTTACGCCCAATCTAAAACCGATAGGATTAACCTTTTGTCCCATGACCCTCCAGCTTTCTAAGTTTGTCTGATAATACAATTGTCACTTTGCAATAAGGTTTTTTTATAGGACTTGCTTTACCTTTTGCCCTAGGTCTAAATCTTTTCATTACGATTGATTTTCCACAATATGCTTCTTTTACAAATAATTTATCAATATCATACTGAAAATTATTTTCTGCATTGGCCACTGCCGAGTGTATAGTTTTTTTTATTTCTTTACATATCCTTTGATTAGCAAAGGTTAAATCTCGTAAAGCATGATCAACTTTTTTACCAACTATCCCCCTCAAAATTAACCCTGCTTTTCTTGTGCTGCTCCTAACATTTTTGTTGATCGATTTAACTAAATTTTCTTTATTCAATATTTGTTTATTTTTATTCATTTAAGTTTTCTTAGCTTCAGATTGTTGTTGTGCTACTTGTTTAGCTTTTTTATCTGCTGGAGTATGACCAGAAAATTGCCTGGTTGGTGAAAATTCACCAAGTTTATGACCAACCATATCTTCGGAAATAGTAATTGATATAAATTTTCTTCCATTATGTATCAAAAAGTTTGATCCTACAAATTCAGGTGTTATTGTGGATTTTCTGGACCATGTTTTAATTGGTTTCACATTTTTTGTTGCATTCTTCTGTTTTTCAATTTTTTTAATTAAACTTGGATCTACAAATGGTCCTTTCCACACTGATCTAGCCATAAATTAAACTCTCTTCTTCCTTCTCATGATAATATATTTATTTGTTCTTTTGTTATTCCTTGTCTTTAATCCTTTTGCAGATTGCCCCCAAGGTGAAACAGGATTTCTACCTCCAGAAGATTTTCCCTCACCTCCACCATGAGGGTGATCTACGGGATTCATTACTACACCTCTTACACTTGGTCTAATGCCAAGCCATCTGCTTCTTCCAGCTTTACCAATTTTTATATTTTTTTGATCAGGATTAGACAAAACACCAATGGTAGCTTTTGCTCTGCTAATTATTTTTCTAATTTCACCTGATGCTAATTTTATTATTGAGTATCCTCCATCTGAACCAGTAATTTGAACGGATGAACCTGCAGATCTTGCAATTTTAGCCCCTCCACCGGGTTTCATTTCAACGTTATGTATTCCAGTTCCATCAGGTATATCACTCAAAGGCATACAATTTCCTATCTTTATTTCTTTTTTGCTACCCGAAATAATCTTATCACCAATTTTAATTCCTTGGGGTAGTAGCATATATGCTCTCTCTCCATCATCGTACTTAACTAACATAATATGCGAAGTTCTATTTGGATCATATTCAATTCTTTCAACCACCGCTTCAATGTTATGTTTGTTTCTGAAAAAATCAATTTTACGAAACTTGCGTTTATGCCCAGATCCTCTTCTTCTAGAGGTAATTCGTCCCAAATTATTTCTTCCAGAAACAGATTTTTTTCCAAATGTGAGTGATTTGATCGGTTTACCTTTCCAAAGGTCTTTTTTTTCAATAATTACCGTTCCTCTGCTTGATTTTGTATAGGGCTTAAATGTTTTTAATGTCATTTCATATGCCTGTAGTTAAATCAATATTTTGACCTTTTTTTAATGTAATAATTGCTTTCTTGTATCCTGGAACTTTAACTTTTTTACCTCTTGCTATCTTAATTCTTCTTCGTTTATTAATTATATTTATTTTAATAACATTAACTTTAAAAATTTTTTCAATATTTTTTTTAATAGATTTTTTGTTAGCTAGATTATTTACTTTGAATACTACTTTATTTATTTCAGATAAGTTGGTTGATTTTTCAGTTATCAGTGGACTTAAAATACTGTCATATAAATTTATTTTAGTCATGATTTAAAAGCCTTTTTTCTAATTCTTTAGTTGAAGATTCGGTAAACATAATTTGTTTATATTTTAAGATATCGTATGTAGTTAAATAAGATGCATCAATTAATTTTATATTGGGAATATTTCTTGTTGATAACTCAATATTCTTTTTGGTATTTAAATCTACTACAATCAAAGCTTTACTAATTCTATTCGACTTTAAAAATTTGATAAATTGTTTTGTTTTATTAATTTTGACTTTAATATCTTCAAATATTATTAGATTTTTATCTTTAGTTTTTTGAGATATTGCACTGATTAAACTACTTTTTTTTTCTTCCTGATTTATTTTTCTTGTTTTATAAACTTTTCCTTTAGGACCATGTGCTACGCCACCTCCAACAAAGAGAGGCGCCTTTTTACTTGCGTGCCTCGCATTTCCAGTCCCTTTCTGTGCATAAATTTTCGCTGTAGAACCTATTATTTCATTTCTTTGTTTTGTTTTAGCAAGTCTCAATTTTGAATTTGCAATTTGAGAATAAAGAACTTGCCCGACTAATTTGTTATTTATGTCAGAAGAAAATATTTTTTCTGAAATTTCAAATGCAGTTACTTTACCTGTTATACTAATGCAGTCTATTTTCATCATTTATTCACTTTTATATCTTTTTATCTACTTTCTTTGATGTCTCTTCTTTTTTTTGTTCAACTTTTGTAGTTGTTTTTTCTTCCGTAACATTCATTTTTTTTGGATTTTTATCCTGTTTCTCAACTATTTTATACTTTTCTATAATTGTTTTTTTATTTATTTTTTTAACTGAATTTCTTAAAAATACTAATGTGTTTTTTGAGCCTGGGATAGAACCTTTTAAGTATATTAGATCGTTGTCTAAATCTGATTTAATTATCTCCAGATTCAACATTGTTCTAATTTTATCTCCCATGTGTCCAGCCATTTTTTTTCCTTTAAATACTTTTCCTGGATCCTGGCGTTGTCCAGTTGAACCACCGGATCGATGTGATACTGACACTCCATGTGATGCTCTTAAACCTGAAAAATTATATCTTTTCATGACTCCAGCAAACCCTTTGCCGATACTTTTTGATGTAACATCAACAAATTTAACATCTCTAAAAATTTCTAACCCAATTTCATTTCCTTCTTTAAAATTTGATATATTTTCTACCCTATATTCTTTTAAATATTTTTTGGGTTCCGTAGATTTCTTGGCATAAAAACCCTTCATAGATCTAGTCAATTTAGATGTTTTAATTTTTCCAAAACCCACCTTAATTGCTTCATAGCCCCTTTTATCTTTTGTTATTAAGTCTATTACCCTTCCCTTTTCTATTTTTATAACAGTTACTGGAACTGATATTCCTATAGGAAGAAATTCCCTGCTCATTCCAATTTTTGTTCCAATTAAACCAATACTTGTCATTTATTCCCCTATATCTTTATTTCAACATCCACTCCTGAAGCTAAATCTAATTTCATTAATGCTTCAATAGTTTGAGGTGTTGGCTCTTCAATATCTATCAATCTTTTATGTGTTCTTGTTTCAAATTGTTCTCTACTTTTTTTATCAATATGTGGAGATCTTAGGACGGTATATCTTTCTATTTTTGTTGGTAGTGGAATAGGTCCTTTAATGTTAGCACCTGTCCTTTTTACAGTATTTACTATATCAAGTGTCGATTGATCTAAAATTTTGTTATCATATGCTCTAAGTTTAATTCTAATATTTTGTTTTTCCATATTTAAGCCATTTTTTTTGTTACTTCTTCCTGAACATTTTGAGGTACTTTTTCATAATGGTCAAAGAACATTGAATATTGAGCTCTTCCCTGTGACATTGATCTTAAATTGTTTACATAACCAAACATATTTGCAAGAGGTACCATGGATGTTATCACTGTTACATTGCTTCGAGATTCAGTCCCACCAACTTGCCCCCTTCGGCTATTTAAATCACCAATTACATCTCCCATATAATCTTCTGGTGTAACAACTTCTACTCTCATGATTGGTTCTAGAAGTTTTAAAGAAGCTCTTGTACATACTTCTTTAAAACAATGTCTTGATGCTATTTCGAAAGCTAAAACACTTGAATCTACATCGTGATGTAAGCCATCAACTATAGTTACTTTATAATCAATAATTGGAAATCCAGCTAAAATTCCAGAATCTGAAACACTCTCTATTCCTTTTTCCACCCCTGGTATAAATTCTTTTGGAATAGCTCCGCCCTTGATTTTGTTTTCGACTTCTCTACCTTTACCTGGCTCCAAAGGTTCTATTGCTAGTTTAACTCTTGCAAATTGTCCAGCTCCACCACTTTGTTTTTTATGAATGTAATCAAATTCAGCATTACCCAAAATTGTTTCTCTATATGCCACTTGTGGTGCGCCAACATTTGCCTCTACTTTAAATTCTCTTTTCATTCGATCAACTATTATATCTAAATGCAACTCACCCATACCTTTTATGATTGTTTGTCCAGATTCTTCATCAGATGATACTCTAAAAGATGGATCCTCTCTCGCTAATCTTCCTAAGGCTTCTCCCATCTTTTCTTGGTCTGCATTAGTTTTTGGTTCAACCGCTATTTCAAGAACTGGATCTGGAAATTCCATAGGTTCTAATACAATTGGATTATCTTCATCAGATAAAGTGTGTCCCGTTATTGTGTATTTTAATCCCGCCAATGCAACAATATCACCTGCATTAACTTCTTTTACATCTTCTCTATTATTGGCGTGCATAAGCAGCATTCTACCAACCCTCTCCACTTTATCTTTGGTAGTGTTATAAATTCCAGTACCTGATTTTAATGTACCTGAATATATTCTAACAAAAGTTAAAGTTCCTACAAAAGGATCGGTTGCAACCTTAAATGCCAAAGCTGACAAAGGTTCTTTGTCATCAAATTTTCTTTCAATTTTATCCTTTGAATTAGGTTTTGTACCATTAATTGAACCTATATCCTTAGGACTTGGTAAAAAATCTACCACAGCATCCAATAAAGGTTGTACACCCTTATTTTTGAATGCTGAGCCAGTTAATACTGGTACAAAATCAAATTTTAAACCTCCTTTTCTAATACAGGATATTAAATCAGACTCTGATATTTCCTTTCCATCCAGATAATCGTCCATCAATTTTTCATCTTGTTCTACCGCTGTTTCCATTAATTCTTTCCTATATTTTTTAGCCTGTTCCTGTAACTCATTTGGTATTTCTGCATATTCAAATTCCGCACCTAGTTTTTCTTCTTTCCATATAACTGCTTTCATTTTAACTAAATCAACTACGCCTTTGAACGAGGACTCTATTCCTACAGGTATTTGCATAACCAATGGTTTTGATCCAAGTCGATCTTTTATCATTTCAACACATCTAAAAAAATCTGCTCCAGTCCTATCAAGCTTATTTACAAAACAAATACGTGGTACTTTATATTTATCTGCTTGCCTCCAAACTTGTTCTGATTGAGGTTCTACCCCAGCAACAGCATCAAATACAGCAACAGCGCCATCTAATACCTTTAAAGATCTTTCTACTTCAATGGTAAAATCAATATGTCCAGGGGTATCAATAATATTAATTCTGTGATCTCTCCAATAACAAGTTGTCGCTGCTGAAGTAATTGTAATACCTCTCTCTTGTTCCTGTTCCATCCAATCCATTGTTGCAGCACCATCATGGACTTCGCCGATTTTATGACTCTTGCCAGTATAATATAAAATTCTTTCAGTTGTGGTTGTCTTTCCAGCATCAATATGAGCCATGATGCCGATATTTCTATATTTATCTAAAGTATGAGTTCTAGGCATGATTAATTACCATCTAAAATGGGCAAAGGCTTTATTTGATTCCGCCATTTTATGCATATCTTCTTTTTTTTTTATTGCTGAACCCTTACCCTGATATGCCTCATAGAGTTCAAAACAAATTTTATCGGACATATTTTTATCTTTCCTTTTTTTGGAAGCATTAACTAGCCATCGAATTGCCAATGCCTTCGATCTTTTTTGTTTAACCTCAACAGGGACTTGGTAAGTTGCCCCACCAACTCTTCTTGATCTCACCTCAATAGTAGGTTTGATATTATTTATTGCTGCATCAAATATTTTAATTGGCTCTTCTTTCACTTTTGATTGCAATTTATTTAAAGCGTCATAAACTATTTTTTCGGCAATCGTTTTTTTTCCATCATACATTATTGAATTAGTTAATTTTAATATTAGATCAGACTTATATTTTGCATCTTTTAATAAAATTCTCTTTGGTGCTCTTCTTTTTCTAGACATAAATTCTATTATTTTGGTCTCTTTGCTCCATACTTTGATCTTTGTTGTTTCCGATTAGTAACTCCCTGCGTGTCTAGATTTCCTCTTAATATGTGATATCTAACTCCAGGCAAATCTTTAACTCGACCTCCTCTAATTAATACAACAGAGTGTTCTTGTAAATTGTGACCTTCTCCTGGGATGTAGCAAGTTACCTCATGTCCATTGGACAATCTTACTCTTGCAACTTTTCTTAATGCTGAATTGGGTTTTTTGGGTGTTGTTGTATATACTTTAATACACACTCCTTTTTTTTGTGGCGAATGTTCTAATGCAGGAACCTTGTTCCTGTATTTTGCTTTAACCCTTGGCTTTTTTGTTAATTGGTTAATTGTCGGCATAATTTAATATAATTTTAGGTAAAAGGGGTACGAACAGATCAACACTTTGCGGCAGCGTTTAAGGCTAATCAACCTTACTTCCAACCATAAAATTTTGGCTAAATTACTAATTGAATGGTAAATTGTCAATAATTAATAACACAAAAACAAACTATTATACTGCTGTTATTGACTGTTCACTATCTTTTTCTATTGCTTTTTCAGAAAGATATTTTTTATCTTTTTCTTTTGCTAAACGATTCCAATTATTCTTAACCGTACCTGTGCCGGCCGGTACTAATCGGCCTACAATAACATTTTCCTTCAAGCCTTTTAATTTATCTATTTTACCTTTTATTGCTGCATCAGTTAAAACTCTAGTAGTTTCTTGAAACGATGCTGCGGAAATAAATGAATCTGTCTGCAAAGAAGCTTTGGTTATACCCAGGAGAACTCTTTCTACGATAGCAGGTTTTTTCTTATCTTTTATTAATTTTTGGTTCTCTTCTTCTAATTCATTTTTATCTATTATTTCTTGTTTTAAATATTTTGAATCTCCGGGATCTTTAATTTCCACTTTTTTCAGCATTTGTCTTACAATTGTTTCGATGTGTTTATCATTAATTACTACACCTTGTAATCGATAAACTTCTTGAACTTCATTTACAAAATAATCTGTCAATTGTTCTACACCTAAAATTTTCAAAATATCGTGTGGAGCTGGGCTACCGTCCAATAAATATTCACCCTTTTTAATATTTTCTCCTTCGTTAAAATTAATATGTTTTCCTTTTGGAATTAAATAATTTGAAACTTCCCCATCTTTTGATTGAATTGATATTTTTAATTTACCTCTCACTTCATTACCAAAAATAACGGTACCATCATTTTCGGCAATAATAGCACTTTCTTTTGGCTTCCTTGCCTCAAATAATTCAGCTACCCTAGGTAGTCCTCCGGTTATATCTTTTGTTTTCGAAGTTTCTTTTGGCAATCTTGCGATTACATCGCCAGCCAAAATATGCTGGCCATCTTTAACTGATAAAATTGAATCCGGCACTAAATAATATCTAGCTTCATTGTCATCGGCTTTTTTAATTATATTACCTTTTTCATCTCTCAAAGTGATCCTAGGTTTCAAATCTGTATTCTTAGATTGTGATCTCCAATCAACAACTGATTTTGATGAAATTCCTGTTGCGTCATCAACGGTTTCGGCTAAAGATACTCCGTCAATTAAGTCAACGTAATTTGCTATGCCACTTTTTTCGGCTATTACCGGCATTGTATAAGGGTCCCATTCAGAAATTTTAGTTCCCTTTTTTATTTTTTCATCATTTTGATAGAAAAGTTTTGCTCCATAAGGTATTTTGTAAAGTGCTATTTGTTGCCCATTTTCATCTTCTATTGCTAACTGGGTATTTCTGCCCATAACAATCTGTTTTTTCTTTGAATCTTCTAATAAATTTTTATTAATTATTTTTAAAATGCCGTCTGTTTTAGCAACAACTTGAGAGTCTTGTTTAATTTGAGCTGTTCCACCTACGTGAAATGTTCTCATAGTTAACTGTGTTCCGGGTTCGCCAATTGATTGAGCTGCTATCATTCCAATTGCCTCTCCCAGAGTTACCAATTTACCTCTTGAGAGATCTCTTCCATAACAAGTCGCACATATTCCATGCTTAGATTCACATGTGACTACTGAAAAAACTTTAATTGATTTTACTCCAGCTGAATCAATTTTTTCACAAGCTACCTCGTCTATCATTTCTTTCTTCTTAATCAGAATTTTACCATTAATTGGATTTTTGATATCTTCTGCAGAGGTCCTACCTAATGCTCGGTCAGATAAACTAACTAAAATATTGCCTCCTTCAATAATTTCCGAAAGAACAATGCTTTTATTGGTTCCACAATAATGTATCGTTACAGAGATATCTTGAGCTACATCGCAAAGTCTTCTTGTTAAATAACCTGAATTTGCTGTTTTAAGGGCAGTATCAGCCAAACCTTTTCTAGCTCCATGGGTGGAATTAAAATATTCAAGAGCGGTTAATCCCTCTTTAAAATTAGAAACAATTGGTGTCTCAATAATTTCTCCAGAAGGTTTTGCAATTAATCCACGCATACCAGCCAATTGTTTCATTTGAGCAGCAGAGCCTCTCGCTCCAGAGTCTGACATCATAAACACCGAGTTTAAATAGTTAGTTTTACTACCTGAGTCATTTTTAGTAGTAGAAGAAATTTTCTTCATCATCTCTGTTGCCACTAAATCGGTACATTTTGACCAAGCATCAACTACTTTATTGTATTTTTCACCTCTGGTAATTAATCCTTCAGCATATTGGTTTTCATATTCCTCAATCATTTTTTTGGTATCATTAACTAAAGTTTGTTTTTTTTCAGGGATAATTAAATCATCTTTTCCAAATGAAATGCCGGACTTAAATGCATAATTGAAACCAAGATCTTTTATTTTGTCACAAAAAATTACCGTGCTTTTTTGACCACAGAATCTGAATACTAAATCAATAATTTCTGAGACTTGTTTTTTTGCTAATATTCTGTCAACTAGAGAAAATTTAATGTTTGGATTTTTTGGCAAAAGGTCAGCTAATAGAAACCTTCCAGCTGTACTCGTGTATTTTTCGTTTACAATTTTTCCTTTTTCGTTAATCGTCTCAAATCTTGAAATTATTTTAGAATGAACATTTATTGCATTAGATTCTAAAGATTGTTCTATTTCAGAGCCATTAACAAAATACCCCTCTATCTTTTCAGTCTTAATTGGTGTTTGAGACAAATAATATATTCCTAAGATCATATCTTGGCTCGGTACAATAATTGGTTTTCCATTAGATGGACTTAGAATATTATTAGTAGACATCATCAATATTCTTGCTTCAAGCTGAGCCTCTAGGCTTAATGGGATATGAACAGCCATTTGATCGCCATCAAAATCTGCGTTAAATGCAGAACATACTAGTGGGTGCAATTCAATTGCATCACCTTCAATCAATTTAGCCTCAAAAGCCTGGATTCCTAGTCTATGTAACGTTGGAGCTCTATTTAATAATATTGGATGTTCTCTAATAATGTGCTCTAAAGCATCCCACACTTCATCTTTTTCTTTTTCAACTATTTTTTTAGCTTGCTTTATTGTTGTAGACAATCCCATTTTATCTAATCTCGCGTATAAAAACGGTTTGAACAATTCTAGTGCCATTTTTTTTGGTAAGCCACATTGGTGAAGTTTTAATTCAGGACCAACGACAATTACTGACCTTCCAGAATAATCTACTCTTTTTCCTAACAAATTTTGTCTAAATCTACCATATTTACCTTTTAACATTTCTGATAGAGATTTTAATGGCCTTTTTCCTGTTCCAGTTATGACTCTGCCTCTACGGCCATTGTCGAATAATGCATCAACTGATTCTTGCAACATTCTTTTTTCGTTTCTTATTATTATATCTGGAGACTTTAGATCAATAAGCCTTTTTAATCTGTTATTTCTATTTATAACCCTTCTGTATAAATCATTTAAATCAGATGTGGCAAATCTACCTCCATCCAATGGAACCAAAGGTCTCAATTCTGGAGGGATTACAGGTATAGTTGTTAATATCATCCATTCTGGCTTGGAGTCTGATCCTATAAAATTGTCAATTAATTTTAATCTTTTAATTGCCCGTTCCTCAGCAACTTTTGATTTTAATTGCTTTACTTGTTCAGAAAGTTTTTCTTTTTCTTCTTTTAAATTTAGAGACTTAAGTATTTCTAGTATTGCTTCAGCTCCAATTGCAGCTGTAAAAGCATCTTCGCCGAATTTGTTTTGATTCTCAATCAGTTCATCCTCGGTCAATAACTGATTTTTATTAAGTGTTGTTAACCCTGGTTCAATGACAATAAAACTTTCGAAATATAATACTTTTTCTACTTCTTTTAATTTCATGTCGATTGCTAAAGAGATTCGACTTGGTAAAGATTTTAAAAACCAAATGTGGGCAACTGGTGTAGCTAAATTAATGTGACCCATTCTTTCACGTCTTACATTAGATTTTGTGACTTCCACTCCGCATTTTTCGCAAATGATTCCTCTAAATTTCATTCTTTTATATTTGCCACACAAACATTCATAGTCTTTAACTGGTCCAAATATTCTACAACAAAATAATCCATCTTTTTCGGGTTTAAAAGTTCTGTAATTAATTGTTTCAGGTTTTTTAATTTCTCCAAAAGACCAGGATTTAATTTTTTCAGGACTTGCTAAACTAATTCTAATGCTACTAAAATTTTCTTCTATAGGAGGTTTGTTCTTAAATAAATCCGTCAACTCTTTTTTCATAATTTATTTTAATTCAATATTTAATCCTAATGACTTAATTTCTTTAGTTAGTACGTTGAAAGACTCGGGGATACCTGATTGAAAATTCTCCTCCCCTTTAACTATCGTTTCATATATTTTAACTCTTCCAGCTACATCATCAGATTTAACTGTTAGTATTTCTTGTAAGGTGTAAGAAGCTCCATACGCTTCTAATGCCCAAACTTCCATTTCACCAAATCTTTGTCCTCCAAGTTGAGCTTTTCCTCCTAAAGGCTGTTGGGTTACCAAACTATATGGTCCAGTTGATCGAGCGTGTATTTTGTCTTCTACAAGATGATGCAATTTCAACATATAAATAGTACCTACCGTTACAGTTCTTTCAAATTTTTTCCCTGTTCTTCCATCCCATAATATTGTTTGTCCAGATGTAGGTAAATTAGCTAGCTCAAGCATATTAGATACATTTTTTTCCTTAGCTCCATCAAATACCGGAGTGGATATCGGAACTCCTTTAATTAAATTTTCACAAAGATCATTAAACTCAATTGATGATAAATTTTTTATAGCTGTATCGTAAAAATCCTTTCCATAAATTGATTTCAGCAAGGAAATAACGTCCTCACTGACTTTTGTTTTGTTTCTATTTTTGTTAATTAGTTTTTTTAGATTTTCCCCTAATTCAGAACAACTCCAACCAATGTGGGTTTCTAAAATTTGCCCAACATTCATTCTGCTTGGAACTCCTAACGGATTTAGAACAATATCTACAGGTTTTCCATTTTCCATATAAGGCATATCTTCAACTGGAACTATCTTGCTAATCACTCCTTTATTTCCGTGTCTTCCTGACATTTTATCACCAGGTCTCAGACGTCTCTTTACCGCAACAAAAACTTTCACCATTTTCATAACGCTCGGCAATAATTCGTCTCCTTGTCTAATTTTTTGAACTTTATCTTCAAATCTTTCTTTAATATCCATTTTAACTTTTTTATATTGTTCTATTAACGATAAAAGACTCTCATTTTTAGAATTATCCTTTAGTGATAAATTAAATAAATCGCTTAAATTAATTTGTTCTATTTTTTCTTCTTCAATTTTTTCATCTGCTTTGAAATTTTCAAATTGCTCTTTTAGGGCTGAATGTTTAATTATTTGAGTAGCTCTTTGTTTTGTATTTCTTTCTACGATCTCTTCTTCAACTACTCTATCTTCCTGAATCATATCTATTTCATTTCTTTCAATTGCTATGGATCTTTCATCTTTTTCTACACCGTGTCTATTAAAGACCTTGACATCTACAACAACCCCTTCACTTCCCAGTGGTAAACGTAAAGATGTATCAACAACATCAATTGCTTTTTCACCAAAGATAGATCTTAAAAGTTTTTCTTCTGGTCCGGTAGGAGTGTCTCCTTTTGGTGTAACTTTTCCTGCTAAAATATCACTAGGTTTAACTTCAGCCCCAATATAAACAATTCCGGACTCATCTAAATTTCTTAATACTTCTTCACTTACATTTGGAATATCTCTCGTTATTTCTTCCGTTCCTAACTTTGTATCTCTTGCCATTAACTCATATTCTTCAATATGAATAGACGTAAAGACATCATCAGTCACACATCTTTCGGAAATTAGAATTGAATCTTCAAAATTATACCCAAGCCAAGGCATAAATGCTACGGTAACATTTCGTCCTAATGCTAACTCTCCCAATTTTGTTGATGGACCGTCTGCGATTATATCTCCTTCGGCAACCAAATCACCGACTCTGACTAAAGGTTTTTGATTAATGCAAGTATTTTGATTTGATCTCTGAAACTTTAGTAAATTGTAGATATCAACTCCCGACTTACTTGTATCCTTCTCGGAGGTAACTTTTACAACTATTCTTTTTCCATCGATTTTATCAACCACGCCACTTCTTTTTGCAACAATTGTTACGCCTGAATCAAGTGCGACATCTTTTTCAATGCCTGTGCCCACTAAGGGAGCCTCCGGTTTGATTAAAGGTACTGCTTGTCTCATCATATTTGATCCCATTAAAGCTCTGTTTGCATCGTCATTTTCTAAGAAAGGAATCAAAGATGCGGCAACGGATACAAGTTGTTTTGGTGATACATCTATATAGTCAATATTTTCAGGCTTGGATAAAATAAAATTTAGAGATTTCCTACAGGACACTAAATCTTCCAAAAAATTTCCATGTTTATCAATAGGAGAGTTTGCTTGCGCTATGGTATATTTTGATTCATCCATGGCTGATAAATAATCTATTTTGTCAAGAACTTTAGCATCAACAACTTTTTTGTATGGGCTTTCAATAAAGCCATATTTATTAATTCTCGAATATGTTGATAAACTACTAATCAATCCAATATTTGGTCCCTCAGGTGTTTCAATAGGACAAATTCTTCCGTAATGAGTTGGGTGGACATCTCTTACTTCAAATCCTGCTCTCTCTCTTGTCAATCCCCCTGGACCAAGAGCTGAAACTCGTCTCTTATGGGTTATTTCAGACAATGGATTAGTTTGATCCATAAATTGCGAAAGTTGAGAAGTTCCAAAAAATTCTTTTAATGCTATCGTTAATGGTTTTGCGTTAATGAGATCTTGTGGCATCGCTGACTCAATCTCTAAAACAGACATTTTTTCTTTGATTGCCCTTTCCATCCTATATATGCCAATGCGCGATTGATTTTCAACTAATTCTCCCACTGATCTAACTCGTCTGTTTCCTAAATGGTCTATATCGTCAACCTCATTTTTACCATCACGAAGATCTAACATAAGTTTAATAATTTCAATAATATCTTCATCTCTGAGTATGGTTATTTTATCTGAACAATTTAAATTTAGTCTTGAATTAATTTTTACTCTTCCTACATCGGACAAATCATAACGTTCTGAAGCAAAAAATAAATTTTTAAAGATTTGATTTGCAATTTCATAAGTGGGAGGCTCACCTGGTCTTAAAATTTTATAAATATCGCTAATTGCTTCTTCTTTATTATTATTTTTATCTGCAAATATAGTTTTAAGCAAATAAGGTCCTTTGTTAATGGGGTTAGTATTTGAAATTTGAATCGTTTTAATATTATTTTTTATAATTTTAGCTAATATTTCTTCAGTGATCTCTGTTCCTGAGGAAATATTTTCCTCAGACCCCAAATCTACATTATTGTGCAAAAATCTTTCATAAATTGATTCGTTTGAAACATAAATATCTTTTAATCCATTGTTATAAAGCTTTTGTGCTTGTGACAAATTAGTTCTAGATCCCAATTTAACTACTACTTTATTAGTCTTTGCATCAATTATTTCTTCTGAAATTTTTTTAAATTTATAATTTTCTGGATTAAATACTGTTCTCCATTTATTTAATTTAGAATTATATTCAAATTTTTCATTTTCATAAAACAAATCAGCTATTTCTTTTTTATTATAATTCATTGCTTGTAACAAAGTTGAGACAAGCAATTTTCTTTTTCTATCTATCCTGAAATACAATAAGTCCTTTATATCATATTCAAAATCTAACCAAGATCCTCTATTTGGTATTACCCTACAATTAAATAATAATTTTCCACTAGAATGAGTTTTTCCTTTGTCATGATCAAAGAAAACCCCAGGACTTCTGTGCATTTGATTGACGACGACTCTTTGTACTCCATTAACTATAAACGTTCCGCTAGGTGTCATCATTGGGATTTCTCCCATGTAAACTTCTTGTTCTTTAGCAGACAATATTTCTTTTGTATTATTCTCGTGATCAATTTCGTAAATTACTAATCTTAAAGTAGGTTTTAAAGCTGATGAATAAGTTAAGTCCCTCTGAATGCATTCTTCTACGCCATATTTAGGTTTTTCCAATCGATATGATACAAATTCTAATGTCGCTTTTTCTGCTAAATCTTCTATGGGAAATATGTCTTTAAAAACTCTACTTAGACCTTTTTCTACATAATTTTTATCATTTTTATCGTTTAAGTTTAAAAATTCATTATAGGAATTTTTTTGGACTTCTATTAAATTTGGAATTGATAAAGTCTCTTTTAACTTCCCAAAATTTTTTCTGATATTCTTTTTCTCAGTAAACGAT
>Ga0187827_10001611_pt1 | contig 32748 bp, 28 predicted proteins | sample ETNtaG_39_FD_167969 | JGI IMG/M metagenome (GOLD analysis project Ga0187827, IMG submission 167969) | Marine microbial and viral communities from oxygen minimum zone, Eastern Pacific Ocean - ETNP2014_SV_150_PacBio MetaG (Illumina Assembly) | ecosystem: Environmental > Aquatic > Marine > Hypoxic...
CGGAGCCTGGTACCCTCGTCCAAGACAGGCAGTTAATAAAAACACAACAGCCGTTGCAGTCAGAACATTTCGGGCCTGCGTACCATGGCTGCTATTCAGGTGTTTGGGGTAAAACATCAAATTTCTCTAGTCCGCCTTACTTGCGAACACTTTGTCAAAAACCAGGACCAAAATTAAACCGGCAACACCGCACAACAGCACACCGAGTATCACCGGATCATTTCCGCTCACCGTCTCATAGTTTAGCGGCAAGGAATTGCTGCTTTGCAGTTTTGTTTCAGCATTATTTTCATTGCCCTGACCAACAATAGTTACCTGCCACGGCCAAAGTACGTCGATGGATCCAATCAGCATCCCGGTCAAGAAGCTATAGCCTTTCTCCCGGTGGTGTTTTAACACCCAGGACAGAACGCGGGAAAAACTGATCAACCCGGCTATGCAGGCTGAGGCAAAGACGGCAATGACAGGCAGATTGATTTCAGTCAACGCGGTTAACAGGAATTCATACACACCAAAAATCAGCAGCACAACCGCGCCGGAAATTCCAGGCAGAATCATTGCACAAATAGCCACGAAACCGCTGAGAAACAAGTACGTCAGCGGGATACTTTGCAATTCTCCGGGATTGAATGAACTGATAACAAGCGTAGTAAGGATACCAATTACCAGGGCACCCAGATTTACCGGATGCCGATAATTAAATTCCGACCTCAGCAACCAGCTTGATGCCAGTACCAGCCCGATAAAAAAACCCATCAGGAGTTGAAAATGATTGGCCAGCAAATACAACACCGTATTGGCGGAGATCAGCAGCCCGGACAAAATTCCTGCCGCCAATACAAGCAGAAAATTCCCGTTTATATGTTGCCACAAGGAATTGATCTGACCGGCGAAGAGCAGGCGTACTGCAGTTGTATCGACTGCCCTGATCGAGAAAATGAGTTTGTCATAAATTCGGGTGATAACAGCTATGGTGCCGCCGGATACTCCCGGAACAGAATCTGCCATACCCATGGCAACGCCCTTGAAAAAGAGTAACAACGAACTTCTCACCGGCCCCTCTAATGAATCTCTCTAATGAGGATTAATTTTGCACTTGTCCGACTAGTAGCGGAACAAATCTCACCAGGTTTAGTACTTCAGTCGTGAAGTCGTCTGCTGTTCGAGTAATCAGGCGTAACTCCTGCCCACCCTCACCACCGACAGGTATAACCAGACGGCCGCCTTCTTTCAATTGTGCCAGCAGCTCGGCTGGGACTTGCTGCGGTGCTGCCGTGGTGATAATAGCGTCAAATATCCCTTTATCTTCCCAGCCAAGACTGCCGTCATCATGCTTGTATTCGACATTCCTCAGCCCGAGTAATTTCAAATTCTTACGCGCCCTGGCCAGCAGTGGCTTGATCCGTTCTACCGTATAAACAGTGTCTGCAAGTTGCGCGATCACCGCAGTTTGATAACCACATCCGGTGCCGATCTCTAAGACTTTCTCCAGTGGACCTGAATCGACAATCGCTTCAGTCATGCGTGCAACAATAAAAGGTTGTGAGATGGTCTGATTATGTCCAATCGGAAGCGCCACATCTTCATAGGCGCGATGGGAAAGCGCTTCGTCCAGAAAAATATGCCTGGGGGTAGAGCGCATGACATCAAGCACTTCCATGTTCGTTATACCCTGCTCGATCAGACGCCCGAGCAGTCTCTCCCGCGTTCGCTGAGAGGTCATTCCGATGCCATTCAAATTTAATTTACCAGCCAATTTGGACCTCACGGTTCTGTCACACAAATTTCTCTTAACAAGCTCGTCGCGTAGCTACCTTTACCTAGCACAAAACTCAATTCCATGTCCTTGCCTGTCAATTGCTGCCACGTGAATGTATCAGGTATAAATCGCAGCGGTCTTCGTGCCGCTGTCAAACCATAGTGCTTTAATCCCTCTACCAGTGATTCAAATTGCGTAGCAATTTCCGTTTCCACGTTCGCTGCCTCTAACTTACTCGTGTAGCGATCCTTCTCAGCGATAATTCCAAAAAGTGGGCCGGAGGGGTGTATATCAAACCTATCCAGTCTCTGCTGATAGTCTGCGTTCCATTCCTCGTCTTCGCGCAGCACAAAAAACCGGGTGGTGCCGTTCAAATTTAATGCCTCGCCTGGCATATACCTATTCCATGTATCGTCACCTACCCGCCTTGACAGTAATTGATTAAACAAATAAGCCCTGGCCGCGGAAAACAGCATGCTGCGCTTGAAGCGCTTTCTCGGCAGCGTATTGACCGCATTGCCCGAGCTTACTTGCTCCATCAAAGGAATGACCTGCACCATATTACTCATCTTCCGGCCAAATCTCTGGGGGCCGAAATAATTGGGCACGCCCTGCGTTGCGATGGATTGCAGTCGCTCCTCCAGAACGGCCAACGGCTCGGTGCTATTCCGCAAACGAATCCTGAAATGATTGGATTTGTGGCTGCCAACTTTTATTTTCCGGGCATTGCGCTTGGAGTCCATTATTTCCAGCTTATCGCACTCGATATTTTTTACTGCTTTCGCCTGCTCATTAGATACCGGCAAACTGAACCACTGGGTGCAGTAGGCACGTTTGTCTTTCAAGCCAGCATAGCCAATATCAGATATTCTCAATTGCAAAATATCACCAATGCGTCTCACCACCTCCATGGTGCTCATGTCATTCTTGCGAACCCGAAGACAGAGATGCTCGCCTGCACCGGTTAAGTCATAACCCAATTCCTCGTCTACTTGAAAATCAGCGACCTCCTGCTTAAATCCAACCTTGCTTTCAGGCACGCCATGGGCGTAGTTCAAACGGGTCAGGTCTACTATTTTTTGATTGTTACTGGTAGTTTTATCGAGCATCTTTGTTTATCAAACATCTTTGGCCATCAGCACCACTGCATAGCAAGTCAAGCCTTCTTCCCGACCAGTAAAGCCCATACCTTCTGTGGTGGTCGCCTTAATGTTGACGCAGTCCAGTTGAAGGTTGACAAGTTCGGCCAAATTTTCTGTCATGGACTTCACATGGGGTGACAGCCTGGGCGTTTGCGCAACCACGGTAATATCCAGATTGATGAGATGCCAGCCTTTGGTCTGGGCCTTTAGCATCACTTGCTCAAGCAGATTTTTGCTCGCTATATTCCTGAATTTGTCATCCGTGTCGGGGAAGTGTCTGCCAATATCTCCTTCTCCAATAGCACCGAGCATGGCATCGCAAAGTGCGTGCAAAACCAAATCGCCATCAGAATGTGCCACTAGGCTCCTTTGATCAGAAATTTTTACTCCGGCCAGTAGCAGGGGTTTATCAGGTAGAACCTCCTCGCTGAATCTGTGGACATCATAGCCATGTCCAATACGTAAATTTTGCCAACTCATAATTCAGCCGCCTGTGCTTCAAGTATTTTTTGTGCCATTATTAAATCGTTGGCATGGGTAATTTTTATGTTGTCTTTGCTGCCCAAAACAAATTTTGGCGCATGCCCCAACTGTTCAATGGCGGAGGCTTCATCGGTAACCCGGTTTACGTCATCTATCTGCATCAAGGCATCCAACAACAATCCATAGCGAAACATTTGTGGGGTGAAGGCGTTCCAGATAGCGGAGCGATCTACGGTCTCGAGAATTTCGTCAGCAGAGTTTACCCGCTTCAGGGTATTGTCCACCGGAGCACCCAAAAGCCCACCCGTGGGATGACTCCTTAACTCGGCAATCAGGTGCTCAATGTCTTTAACGCGCACACAAGGTCTTACCGCATCATGAACCAATACCCAGTCACTGGATTCAACTCTAGAGTGTAGCGAGAGCAGGCCATTTAGTACTGACTGATAGCGGTCTTCGCCTCCTTCTACACACAGCAGTTTTGAGTTTGCATGCAAGTCGAGTGTTGACCAGGTTTCATCCTGCGCATGTAACACTGCAATGATTTGTTTAATGGGAGAAACGGCGATCAGACGGGAGAGAGTCTGCTCAATAACAGTTTTGCCATTGAGTGGCAGATACTGTTTGGGAGTATTCGATCCCATACGAAGACCGACGCCAGCGGCTGGCAATATTGCCCAAATTGTCATAGTAAATTCTTTTAGTTGGCGACGGTCATATCAACAAATACAAATTCCATGTCCTTTAAATTAATGCGATGTTAATAAATCCCACTAATCAATAATGAGGTAAAAGATTTCCCGTTCGCCGATCATGCCCAGTTCGGCTCTTGCTCGTTCCTCTACCGCTTCCAGGCCGTTCTTGAGATCCAGCACTTCGATTTCCAATTGTGTATTACGTGCTTCCAGTTCGTCGTTGTTAGCTTTTTGTGTGTCCAGGTCCACTTCCAGCAGGTTGAGGGCGCGCACACTGCTATCACCCAGCCACAATTGAGATTGAAACAGAATTATTAGCAAGACCAGGAGCCCGTTTAGCAATTTCATCGAGGACTAGTTCCTAACGTGTTTAAATTCTGCCAGCCCGTTGTAACGGGCGGCACTGCCGAGTTCTTCTTCTATCCGCAGCAAGCGATTATACTTCGCCACCCGGTCTGAGCGACACAGGGAACCAGTCTTTATTTGTCCGGCCGCCGTCGCCACCGCTAGATCGGCAATGGTGGTATCTTCTGTTTCACCTGATCGATGTGAGATTACAGCGGTATAGCCGGCATCCCTGGCCATATTGATGGCAGCCAGGGTTTCGGTTAATGAGCCAATCTGATTGAATTTAATCAAAATCGAATTGGCAATGTTTTGATCGATTCCCTGTTTTAAAATACTCGTGTTTGTGACAAACAAATCATCTCCCACTAACTGAACTTTATCGCCTATTTGGGCAGATAATTTAGCCCATCCATCCCAATCACTCTCATCCATGCCGTCTTCGATAGACAGGATTGGATAGGTTACTGCCAGATCAGTCAGATACTGGGAAAATTGGCTGGAATCATAGCTGACGTGCTCCCCCGCGAGATTGTACTTGCTCCCCTCGTAGAACTCAGATGCGGCACAATCCAACGCCAAATACATGTCTTTTTTAGGAGTAAATCCAGCTAAATCAATAGCTTGAAGAATAGCATCCAGAGCAGCGGCATTTGAAGGCAGGTTCGGGGCAAACCCGCCCTCATCACCCACGGAGGTACTCAATCCCTGCTTGTGTAGTACCGATTTCAGCGCATGGAACACCTCTGCCCCATAGCGCAAGGCTTCGGCAAAGCTGCTCGCCCCGGTCGGTTGAACCATAAACTCTTGAATATCCACGTTATTATCAGCATGCTCGCCACCATTGACGATATTCATCATAGGTACTGGCAAGCTGTAATCACCCTCAGTACCATTGAGTCTGGCTATATGAGCATAGAGGGGAATTCCTGAATCTGCCGCCGCTGCCTTGGCTGCAGCCAGAGACACAGCCAGAATGGCATTCGCACCAAGATTGGACTTGTTCTCTGTGTTGTCCAGTTCCAGCAGCGTTTTATCGAGTCCCTGCTGATCTTGTGCATCATAGCCCAGCAAGGCGGTACGAATTGAGCCGTTCACGTTTTCAACAGCCCGCAGCACACCCTTTCCCAGGTACCGCCCAGGATCCTTGTCACGTAATTCGAGTGCCTCCCGGGAACCGGTAGAAGCCCCCGATGGCGCACAGGCTGAACCGGTCATGCCACTGGCCAGAAGCACATCTGCTTCGATGGTAGGATTCCCGCGAGAATCCAGAATCTCACGAGCGCGTATCTCCTTTATTTCAGACATTTCAATACCTTATGAGTGATATATTATAAACTACTAGAACTAAGTTGTATCGATGGCAGGCAGCGCCTTTACCAGATCATCGACGGCCTTCATCTGGCTAAGGAAGTCCTGCAGTCGGTCCAGTCGCAGCGCGCAGGGACCGTCGCACAGTGCATTGTCAGGGTCCGGGTGAGCCTCAACAAACAGACCGGCAATGCCCTGGGCAAGACCTGCCCTGGATAACGCCGTCACACCGGCTCTGCGTCCGTCAGCACTCTTGCCTAAACCACCTGGCTTCTGCAGGGCGTGGGTCACATCGAACAGCAACGGGTACTCAAATTGCTTCATGACCGAGAAGCCCAGCATATCTACCACTAAATTGTTGTAACCGAAGCTGCTGCCCCGCTCACACAACATAAGCCGATCATTGCCGGCGGCGACAAATTTATCCAGGATAAGGCCCATTTCTTCCGGTGCCAGGAATTGTGCTTTCTTGATATTAATGGCCGCCCCGGTTTTAGCCATTGCTACCACCAGATCGGTCTGCCTGGATAAAAACGCCGGCAGTTGTATGACATCGGCCACTTCGCTGACCGCTTGTGCCTGACCTGGCTCGTGTACATCGGTAATAATAGGCACTTCGAACTGCTGTTTTATCTCGCTTAACAGGCGCAGTCCTTCCTCCAGGCCCGGACCGCGGAACGAGTCAACTGATGATCGGTTGGCCTTGTCGAAGGAGGCCTTAAACACGTAGGGAATTTGCTGAGCATCGCTTATTTTTTTAAACCGTTCAGCCACTGTCAGTGCCAGGTCGCGGGATTCCAGCACATTCATGCCGCCGAACAATACAAACGGCAATTCATTGGAAACTGTGATATCAGCGACTGAAATCTTCTTGGCAGTCATGCGGTGCTTAAATCCTGTTTGCTTCCTAGTACCTCGACCAGGGTTAAGTTTCGGGTGCAGCGGGTCTCTCAGCGTTTAGATGCAAGGCGCTTTTGCGCCGTCGTAGCCTGCGCTCCATCAAGCGAAAGCAACGCAGCAGGTGAATGCTGAGAGGCCCGCCCTTCGGGAGTTCACCAGTATGTCCATTGTGGCGTTGCAGCAACTTGACTTAGCGGTGCTAGGCCTGCGTTACTGCGCCTAACACTGAACATACTGGTAAACTCTGCACTCCAAAATTAACCCTGGTCGAGGTACTAGGCTGTTGAAAAGCTCTCAGGCCTGTGTGGCGAGCTTCACTTCAGGCATGACATTCACGGCCTCATCCTGCTGCAGTTGATTTTCCCTTTTCGCAATCGCCGCCTTGATGAATCCGGTAAACAGCGGGTGACCATCCCGGGGGGTGGAGGTGAATTCGGGATGAAACTGGCAGCCAACGAACCAGGGATGATCCGACACCTCGATCACTTCTACCAACATACCGTCTGCCGATTTACCTACCAGTTTGAGGCCGGCATCGGAAAGTATCTCCAGGTAATCATTATTAAATTCGTAACGATGACGGTGCCGCTCAATAATTTCCTCTTTGCCATAGCTTGCATAGGTAATTGAATCTTTATCCAGAATGCATTTCTGCCCCCCCAGGCGCATAGTGCCACCAAGATCTGACTCTTCGTCTCTGGTTTCTACCGCACCTGCTGAGGTGGTCCATTCGCTAATCAGTGCGATGACCGGGTTTTCGCAATTCTTTTTAAATTCGGAGCTGTGGGCATCACTGAGACCGACCACATTGCGTGAGTACTCGATTACCGCTGCCTGCAAGCCAAGACAAATTCCGAGGTAAGGCGTTTTACTTTCCCGGGCGTACTGCACGGCCATAATTTTACCTTCCACACCGCGCTCACCGAAGCCACCTGGCACCAGGATAGCATCCTGATCCTGCAGCAAGCCAACTCCCTCGCTCATCAGATCGCTGGAATCGATATAAGTAATATTAACTCGAGTACGTGTTTGGATACCCGCATGGATTATGGCTTCGTTGAGGGATTTATAGGCATCCAGCAACTCCATGTATTTACCTACCATGGCCAGATTCACTTCCCGCTCCGGATTCAGCGCCGCCTCCACTACACGATCCCAAGCCGAAAAATCAGCGGGCGGGCAATCGAGATGGAATTTTCTGATGATGATGTCATCGAGCCCGGCAGCGCCCAGTATGGAGGGGATACGATAAATGGAATCGGTATCTGGCAGGGATACCACTGCAGGCAATTCCACGTTGGTAAACAGGGCGATTTTCTTGCGGGCCAACGCGTCGATTTCCTGCTCGGAGCGGCACACCAGGACATCCGGCTGGATACCGATAGACCGTAACTCCTTCACCGAGTGCTGGGTAGGTTTGGTCTTGGTTTCACCCGCAGTTGCTATGAAGGGCACCAGGGTCAAATGCAGAAACAAAGCCCGTTCCGAGCCCAGTTCGACTTTCAGTTGCCGCACAGCTTCCAGAAATGGCTGCGATTCGATATCACCAACCGTACCGCCAATTTCAACCAGCGCCACATCAGCATCCCCGGCACCATCGATTATGCGTCGCTTGATTTCGTCAGTAATATGAGGGATCACCTGGATAGTGGCACCGAGGTAATCGCCGCGCCGCTCGCGTTTTAATACCTCTTCATAGACTTTACCGGAAGTGAAATTATTCTTTTGCAGCATGGTAGTACTAATAAAGCGCTCATAGTGACCAAGATCCAGATCGGTCTCGGCACCATCTTCGGTGACAAATACTTCGCCGTGCTGGAACGGACTCATGGTACCCGGATCCACGTTGATATAGGGATCGAGCTTTAACATAGTGATATTCAAGCCGCGGGCTTCTAGGATAGCCGCCAGGGATGCAGAAGTAATGCCCTTGCCCAGTGAGGAAACCACGCCACCGGTAATGAAGATATATCGTGTCATCGAGATCCCATCTATATTGCTACCGCCTGCAGATGGAATTACAGCCTACCAGAAGGGTGTTTGAATCACAATCTGTTCTTCCATCACCCTGGCCCGGCTATTCCACCAATTGCTAGATTTCTTTTGCTTCGTACCTTAGATCGGGTTGTTTCCAGACAATGGCAAGTCCCGGCTGGTTAGCGGCCACGCTGAACTTCTCAGCCACACCGATACCCGGTACACAGGCGAGGTCCTGATCTATAAAGAGTAGTGGTAGTCGATCCCGCAGCCAGGGTGGCAGATGATACTCCTGCATTAATTTCTTCAACGACTTGGTAGGCCGGCCCGCGAGTTGGCATTCCTCGCCTCCCTCACGATAGCGAATCGCGAGCGTTTCGCAATCTTGCAGTTTTAAACCCACTCCAATGGATTTGTTAGCACTGAGCGAACCGTTAGCACTCAGCGCGAAACAACGATTCTTATTTGCATCCCACTCCACATGCCCGGGCAATTTAACGACAGGCAGGCTTTGTAACAGATAGAGCCGATTTCTGAACCGCCTGATTTGAAACTCCTCACCCTGAAAGACCGCGGTTGCATCGTCCGCTGCAGGAATCAGCTCGCCTGTCAGCTTTTGCAACATATTCCAGCCGCAGTTAGGAACGCCACCATCCAGTAACCACAACCGCAGCGCACTTCGCTGGCGTGGCTGACTCAGGTTCAACAGAGCCGCAAGATCAATCACCGAGGCATCTCTACCCACTGCAGAATCCAGGTCGAGCTGGGCCAGTTCAGTCAGCAACAGATCCGCTTCCCCAGCCAACCGGGCCGCTTTGGTCCAGCTTTCTCGATAGGATGGCCACCGGGTTTGAATAAGAGGTAATAGCTCATGTCGACAAAAATTACGATCAAAGTCCACGTTTTGATTGCTGTCATCCTCCTGCCAGTGCAACCGGGCCTGCGCCGCGTAGTCCTTGAGCTGCTGCCTGGAATAGGCGAGCAAAGGCCGGTACAGCCGTGCCTTTCCCAACTCCCGCTGTAGAGGAATTCCAGCCAGTCCGCCCGGGCCAGAACCGCGCATTAAACGCAGCAACAGTGTTTCCATCTGGTCATCCAGATGATGGGCCAGCAGCAGCACATCACCGGGCTCCAGGTGGGCCGCAAAGGCAGCATAGCGCGCACTCCGTGCGGCACTTTCCAATCCCTCTCCGCTATCCCTGGGTACCGCAATTTTTTCTGTCGATAGCGCTATATTCAAGGTACTGCATAGCTCCTCGCAAAACACCTGCCAAGCTGCGGCCCGATCACTGAGTTGATGATTAATGTGTATTGCTGACAATTTCTGCGTGTCGGGCAAGCGCCCACTCTTCTGCAATTCCGCAAGGGCGTGCAACAGCACTACCGAGTCCATGCCACCACTGAGAGCAACGCAGTAATTGCTACAACCGTCGAGGCTGCTAAGGCTTTGAAGCAATTTATCCGGAGAGAAAGTCATGGACACTATAGATTAACGTGTAGGCATGCCAGCGGAATTCGCTGGACTGTATTTTGAATATCACCTGCTTTAGAACTGTATTTAACTGGTTATGCCGTAGTTCATCAAGCGCTTATAACGCCTTTCCACTAGGTCATCCACATCCATTACCGTGAGGCGCTCAAGCTGGTCTATCAAGGCCGCTTTGATATTCGCCGAGATGGCAGCCACATCGCGATGGGCACCACCGAGCGGTTCGACAATGGTGTGATCGACTATTCCCAGTTCTTCCAGACGCTCGGAAGTGACACCCATCGCTTCCGCCGCAGCGTAAGCAAACTCGGATGATTTCCACAAGATAGTGGCGCAGCCTTCGGGGGTGATCACAGTATAGGTTGAATATTGCAACATATTGAGTTGATCGGACACGCCGATAGCAATGGCACCACCTGAATTAGCCTCCCCGGTAACAGTTGCAATCAAGGGGGTACGGACCTTCGACATCATCGCCATGTTTTCCGCGATGGCTTCATTTATACCACGCTCCTCTGAATCCATTCCCGGATAGGCGCCAGGTGTATCAATAAAGCTCAATACAGGAAGTTTATAGCGTTCGGCCAGGCGCACCAGGCGCCGAGCCTTGCGGTAACCTTCCGGTCGCGGCATGCCAAAGTTGTGTCTGACCTTTTCCTTCGTTCCACGCCCTTTCTGATGCCCTATTACCATTACAGGCCTGCCATCGATTCTTGCAATGCCGCCAACCAGGGCATTGTCATCGGCAAACTGTCGGTCACCATGCAGTTCATTGAAATCTGTAAATATATGCTCGACAAAATCCAGCGTATAGGGTCGGAGCGGATGACGTGCTACCTGGGAGACTTGCCAGGGCGAAAGATTGGAATAGATCTTCTCTGTCAGTTTGATGCTTTTGTCTTTGAGGTTCTGAATTTCCTCACTAATATTTATCTCACTATCTGAATCGACCAGACGTAATTCACTTATCTTTGCTTCCAATTCTGCAATTGGCTGCTCAAATTCCAAATAATTGGGATCCATACTGGGGTGCCCTAATTAACTCGTTCCGAGTTGTAATCCAGCACTATCTTGTCCTTGCCATATTCGCGGCGCAGTTTCTGTATCAGGTCATCACTGGGTGAAACCGCCCATTCCTTTCCCAGCATTATACAGCCTCGAGAGCCCGATCGTTCATATTGTATTACTACCGGGCAACGGTCTTGCTGTGCGGCATCAGCAGTGCCGCCCTGGCCGGGAGAGTTTGCATCATTATCGGCGGCAGGCAGGGAAACCGGGCTTGTTGACTGCAGCAGGGGGCGGTAGGGAGCAAGAATATCGGCTAAATGTTCGCAGAACCCCTTCTTTAGTCCATTTGCCTCGAGATTAACAGTCAGGCGGTGGACAAATTTTCGGCGCGCCTCAGACAGTGTCATCACCCGCTTGCCGCGGCCGCGCATGGTGCCATCATAATCATCTACCCGGACTGTGCACTCCACCACTAAGACCCGATCTATCTGGATCGTATCGCGGTATTTTTCGTATTCCCTGGGAAACAGCGTGATCTCGAATCTGCCACTGCGGTCATCCAGCACCAGAATGGCCCTGGTCTCCCCTGACTTGCTCTTCGCGGTGCGCATCGAATGCAGCAGTCCGGCAGCCAATTGAGTACCCCGTTCCGGTCGCAGCGTGGCCAGGCGGCTGCGGGTAATATGAGCCAGTTCGGGAATAAACTCATCGATTGGATGGCCCGATAGATAGAGCCCCAGTGTTTCCTTCTCTGCAGCGAGTCGTTGTTGTTCGGCCCAGGGTCGAATATTTTTGTCTGCCCAGCCCCCTGTATCGCCATTGCCAGATGTGCTAACCGGTGTTATTTCACCAAACAGATCATCCAGTCCTGCCTCCAGATTGCGACTGCTTTGATCCGCTGCTTGTATGGCATCCGCGATCGTGGCCGTGAGTATGGCCCGTGCATAATCGACATCGTGGCCGACCAGCCGGTCCAGTGCACCAGATTTAATGAGTGCTTCCATGGTTCGCTTGTTGACACTCTGGGCACTCACGCGCTGGCATAAATCCAACAAACTGGTGAAATGCCCGGCGTCATCCCTGGTCTGAATGATGGCGCTAACCGGTCCCTCGCCGAGGCCTTTGATCGCACCCAGACCGTACACAATTTTACCCTGGTCCGTCACGGTAAAATTAAACTGCCCGAGGTTCACATCCGGTGGAACTATTTCCAACTCCATGGAACGGCATTCATCGATCAGCGTCACAATTTTGTCCGTGTTTTGCATATCGGCAGATAACACGGTTGCCATAAAATACGCCGGGTAGTGAGTCTTCAACCAGGCAGTCTGATAAGAGACCAGCGCATAGGCAGCAGAGTGCGACTTATTGAAACCGTAACCTGCGAACTTCTCCATCAAGTCGAATATTGTGCCAGCCAACTCCTCGTCAATGCCCCGAGCCTTGGCTCCGTCCATAAATGAATCGCGCTGCTTCGCCATTACTGCCGGATCCTTCTTGCCCATGGCCTTGCGCAAAATATCTGCACCACTTAGTGTATAACTGGCCAGAACCTGGGCAATCTGCATCACCTGTTCCTGATAGAGAATTACCCCGTAAGTGTTCGACAGCACGTGCTCCAGATCCGGGTGAGGATACACCACCGGCTCCCTCCCGTGCTTGCGGTCAATAAAATCATCCACCATTCCCGACTGCAATGGGCCAGGCCGAAACAAGGCTACGAGGGCAATTATATCCTCGAAGCAACTGGGCTTAAGCCTTTTGATCAGCTCTTTCATGCCGCGGGATTCGAGCTGAAATACCGCCGTTGTCTCTCCTTTTTTCAGTAAGCGATACACCGACTCATCATCCAGTGGCAAAGTAGCGATATCAATCTGCTGCGCACCGGTAAGATTTTCCTGGGCATTAATCATTTTGATGGTCCAGTCGATGATGGTCAGGGTGCGCAGTCCCAAAAAATCAAATTTAACCAGGCCGGCTGTTTCAACATCATACTTATCAAATTGAGTAACCAGACCGTGTCCGTTTTCGTCACAATACAATGCTGTGAAGTCAGTAAGTTTGGTCGGTGCGATGACTACACCTCCCGCATGTTTGCCTACATTGCGGGTAATTCCTTCCAGCTTGCGGGCCATCTCCATAATTTCCTGGGCATCTTCATCACTGCCGACAAACTCACCCAATTGGGGCTCGTCTTCGAATGCCTTCTGCAGTGTCATGCCCGGTTCGAAGGGGATGAGTTTTGATAACTTGTCGGCCAGACCATATGACTTGCCCTGAACCCTGGCCACATCTCTGACTACCGCCTTGGCGGCCATGGTGCCAAATGTGATTATCTGTGAAACCGCCTCTTTGCCATAAATACTGGCAACGTGCTGAATCACGCGGTCACGGCCTTCCATACAGAAATCCACATCGAAATCCGGCATGGAAACCCGCTCTGGATTTAAAAATCTTTCAAACAGTAAGTCATAGCGCAGCGGGTCCAGCTCAGTAATTCCCAGAGCCCAGGCAACAATCGAACCTGCACCGGAACCACGTCCCGGGCCTACCGGGATAGCCTCGTCTTTGGCCCACTGAATGAATTCCATGACGATAAGGAAATAGCCGGCAAATCCCATATGATTGATAGTGCCAAGCTCCAGTTCGAGTCGCTCCCGGTAGGGTTGGCAATTGCCGGCATATTCCTCGGCTAATGGGTCATACAAGCCCCGCAAGCGCCGCTCCAGGCCATCGGAGCTTAAAGAACAAAGGTAGTCTTCCAGACCAACTTCTGTGGGGACGGGGTAATTTGGCAGGCAGGGCGTGCCGAGCTTCAGGTCCAGGTTACAACGTTTGGAAATCTCAACTGTATTTGCCAGCGCCTCCGGAATGTCAGCAAACAGCTCAGCCATTTCGTCAGCACTGCGCAGGTATTGTTGTGCAGTATAGTTACGCGGCCTGCGCGGATCATCGAGGGTGCGTCGATCATTAATACAGACCCGTACTTCATGGGCTTCAAAATCGTCTGCGTCGATGAAGCACACATCGTTGGTTGCTACTACCGGACAATTTACACGATGCGCCAATGCCAACGCCCCGTCGATATACTTTTCTTCCCCTTCTTTGCCAACTCGCTGTACTTCAAGATAAAAATTGTCAGGGAAAATACTCAGCCACCGTTTAAGCAGAGTTTCCGCGTGCTCCAAATCGTTTTCCGAAAGCGCTTTTCCGATATCACTTTCCAGACCGCCAGATAGCGCAATCAGGCCCTCCGAATGAGCCTGCAATTCTGACCTGGAGACAAGCCTCTGGCTGTGACCCGGATTTTCCGTGTAAAGATTGGAAATCATCTCAGTTAGATTGAGATAGCCAGTCTGATCCTTTACCAACAGTGCCAGTCGCGTCACGACTTTGTTTACATCATCCGCCACGAGAATGTCGCATCCACACACAGGCTTCAGGCCCTGCTTCACTGATCCGCTGTAAAATTTAATCAGTCCAAAGAGGTTTGCCTTGTCGGTAACAGCAACAGCCGGCATCGACAAATCTCGCAATCGCTGTATGAGAGACTTGACTCTAACCAATCCGTCGCTGATGGAAAATTCGGTATGTAAGCGCAGATGAATGAAAGGTGGTGAAGCGTGTTTTTGGGATGAATTTTCAGGCATGGAATGACGCTGCTTACCAGTTCAAAAGAATGATAACAATATACTCTTTTTACGCCAGAATGTTTACCGGAAAAGGTCAACATAGCGCGGTTGGGGCAGCAAATATTTCGCCCGCTTCCGTCAGTCTCTGTTAAACCGTGTCTACTCTCTACGGTGCTCGGCAGACAAAATTTTCCGCTTCATCGGTACTCCCGGTGCCAATGTATGTCGCCTCCTCAGGGAAGGGGCAGAGTGGTCGAGACTGATCCACTTCGCCATCGGTTCGATGCACAGCCAAAATACTATCTGGTGCCTCTCCTCTCTCGACCCATGCCTCCAGGGCTGAAACCATATCGAAACTGTTTGGCCCGTTTCCTCCAGCACAATGGCCCATACCCGGCGCCATAAACAAGCGGTAGGAAGCGTCAATTTTGTTTCTCCCACCCAGTGCATCAGCCACGCGTTGATAATATTGCGTGGCATTAGCTGGTGAGATTTGCGGATCACTCCAGCCATGATATTGAATCAGCTTACCCCCAAGGGCAAAAAATGGCTGCAGGTCAGGGTTCAGTGCGTTCAGTGTGTCATTATCGGATTGCTCTGCTTTCGCGATATCGATGGCAAAATTGAAGCGGTCTGTAGTCCATTCAGGATCAGCGTAGACTAGATATTTGAATTGCTCCACTCCAGTATCCCTTGCTGAGCGAGTCCAGCCGAGATCGGTCCACCCCAGCTCACTACCCGGTAAAAGCCCTGTGATTGCTCGACCGGTAGCAGGATTAACCGGGGAAGAGTAAAGCATTTGCACAGTGCTAACCTGCTCTGATGTTAAACAGGCTACAGATTCACCACTGCTGCACTGCAGCACAGCAGGGTCAAAACTGCACTGCTGCGGTTTACCGATAACGCCATCTTTTACACCATCGTCGGCGTCGCAGGCATTGAGAGCAGTCTGATGCACAAGTTCCCGCTGCTCCGCTGACAGGCGCGCAGACTCATTGGCTTCGAGGACTCGAGCAACCCGCAGCGATGCGGCTGCTCTTCCGGTCCAGTCAAGTCCCGGGGCGCCGGCAATGATGCCATCGTAATCGCCAGGAAACCGCTGCGCCTCTTTCATGGCCTGCCGGCCACCGGCAGAGCAGCCATTCCAATAGGAGTATTGCGGACCTGCCTCGTAGTAGGCGGAAATTATCTCCTTAGAGGTTACGGTCATCTCATGCACCGCCCGCCAGCCAAAATCGATCACTTTTTCCGGATGCCCAAGTCCAAAACTCGCGGTATTACCCAGGTGCCCCGTATCCGTTGAACTGGTGGCATAACCACGGGTCAGCGGATTTACCATCGAGGTATAACGCACATTTCCGGTAAACGCGCCATTACCTATCGCCAGATACTTGCCATTCCACGTAGTAGAGGGTAGCCAGATTTCCATCTTTATTTCTGAATCAGTAGAAGGCGTTAGCGTAATAGCCACTCGACAAAATTCCGGCAAGGCTTGATAAACCCGGTTACGCGCCTGAACTCCCCCAGTTGCAGATGGAGGAACAAATCCCCCTGCACTAACTACCTCAGCAAGGGTTATCTCTGCAGCGGGCAGATTAAGTGTATTAATACTCAGACAGGACTGGGAAGTGCGTTCGGCTGCCAGCGTCAGCGCGCTGCCAAACAGTAAAGGAACAATAGAAGCTATTTTTACTGCGTCATGCCTGGTGCAAAAATTCATCATCGTATGTTCGCCTGTTCGTATTTGTGACTGTTGGTAATTATAACAACGTCGTTATCATATCCTGTAGCGATCAATCAAGAAAGCACTGCAGCAACCGGTCCATAAGATTCACGGTGTATTGGGCAGGGTCCAAGCGTTTGCAACGCCTGTATGTGGGCTTTGGTTGGGTAGCCCTTATGCTGGGCGAATCCATAGCCAGGATATTGTTTATCGAATTTAACCATTTCAGCATCGCGGGTCACTTTTGCCAGTATAGACGCGGCCGCGATGCACTGGACTCTGGAATCGCCTTTAATTATGGCTTCTGATGGGTATTGCCATTGGGGACAACGGTTACCATCGACATACACGAACTGTGGCTGAATTTGCAAAGCTTCAACCGCACGCTGCATGGCTAACATACTTGCTTGCAGAATATTCAATTGATCGATCTCCGCCACAGTTGCCCGTGCTATGGCATAGGCCTGGGCTTTTTCCACCACCTGGGCAAAACAGGCATTACGCTGGCGCTCGGAAAGCTTCTTGGAATCATCGAGCCCCATGATTGGACACATCTCATCCAGTATTACGGCGGCGGCTACTACATCCCCGGCCAGCGGTCCCCGGCCGGCTTCGTCGGTACCAGCAATAATCCTTATTCCAGGGTCTGGCTTAGGCAGGTCCAGGTCGAATTGCAAAATTCAGAGTACCTCAGGATTGGCTATCGGATTCCAGGGCACCGACAAACTTTAATACCGCATCTGCCGCTTGCCGATTGGCATTTAACCGGATGGATTTATGGATGACTTCGAATTCTGCTAACAGGTCATCCGAGCTGGCCGGATTTGCGAAGAACTTGTTAATTTCAGCCAGCAGATTAGGCACAGTCACACGGTCTTGTATGTATTCAGGCACCAGTTGTTTGCCGGCCAATAAATTTGGCAGGGCAAAATGAGGAATCTTTATCATACGGGAAGCAAATAAATAGGTCAGAGCCGCAATTCTGTAGCAGACGACCATCGGTCGCTTGAGCAACATGGCCTCAAGAGTTGCGGTACCTGAGGCCAACACGACCATATCGGCCGCGCTTATCGCGACCTGGGCTTGCCCATCAAGCAGCACAAATTTATCGCTCTCGGTATTCTTCAGCATAGCGGCGATCTGCTGTTTTCGTGCCGAGCTGGCACAGGGTATTATAAACACCAGCTCCGGGTTTTGTTGCAGGCTTTGTCTCGCCGCTGCGATGAATGTGGGGGCAAGACGCTGTATTTCCCCGGCCCGGCTACCTGGCATCAGGGTTAAGATATTTTCTGCGCCTGCCAGACCCAATAAAGTTCGTGCGGCAGTCTTGCCATCCTCAGATCCGATTGCATCGGCCAACGGATGACCGACACATTTAACGGCAATGCCATGTTGCTGGTAGATTCCGGTCTCAAACGGAAACAGTGTCAACATCAGATCGACGGCCTGTTTGATCTTGTGAATTCGTTTTTCGCGATAGGCCCAGACACTTGGACTGACATAGTGAACAACAGGGATATTTTTATCTCGCAGTACCGCTTCCACCAGTAGATTAAAATCGGGTGCATCAATGCCTATAAACGCATCAGGAGGGTGGTTAATGAAGTGTGTCTGTACTGTCCGTTTTATCTTGAGAAGTTGTGGCAGACGTGCCAGTGGTTCGACAAAGCCCATGACAGAGAGTGGCTCCATGGGAGCCAGACTCCTGAATCCTTGCGCCAGCATGGCAGGACCACCGATCCCCTCGAACACGACATCCGTAAACTGATCCCTGATGGCAGCAATTAAACCAGCCCCCAGGTTATCACCTGATTTTTCTCCGGCTATAAGTCCAAAGCGCATAGGTCTTTTCATAGATCGGATAAGTTCGATGAGTTGATACGACTTATTCGGAGGCTAGCGGATTATGCCCTGCTCAGAAGATTCCAGCGAATCGATCAGTGGCTGTAATGCCTCGCTATTTCCTTCCAACTCTGCAATCTGCCCAATTGCTTCCTTCAAACTCAGGTTGCGTTTGTAAATAATCTTGAATGCAGTGCGTAGCTGAGAAATTGTTTCCTTGTCAAAACCGCGTCGTTCGAGACCGATGGAATTAATGCTTCTCACTGCTGCCGGTTGACCACTTACAATGATATACGCCGGCACGTCATTATGAATATAGGTCATGGCACCAACCAGGACATGGGCACCGATTTTTATAAATTGTCTTACGCCGGTAAATCCCCCCAGGATCACCCAGTCATCGACCAGGACATGTCCTGATATTGCGGCATAATTGGCAAATACGACATTGTCTCCAACCTGGCAATCGTGGGCGACATGGACATGTGGCATAAGCAGATTATTGTTACCGATTCGGGTAATTCCGCCACCGACACCAGTGCCTCGATGCAGGGAAACAGATTCACGAATTGTGTTGTTGTCGCCGATTTCGAGCCAGGTTTCTTCGCCAGCGAATTTCATATCGGCCGGCTCTTCCCCAATGGAACCGAATTGAAATAACCTGTTTCCCTCACCAATGCGGGTATTAGCCCGAATGACGACGTGGGAGGCTATCTCGGTACCTGCCCCGATAGTAACGTTTGGCCCGATGACACTCCACGGGCCGACCTTGACTCCTTTTGCTAAATCAGCACTGGGATCTATTTGCGCACTGGGATCAATCAACTTCTATCTTCCTCTCGGCACACAGGATTGTCATGGTACCAACCAGTTCATCGCCAACCGACGCCTTGCCTCTAAATTTGTAGAGCCCTCGCTTGTTAGTGATGACCGTAGCCTCCAATATAAGTTGATCACCGGGCACCACCGGACGCCTGAGTCGAACATCATCCGCACCGACAAAATAATACAGATAGCCGTCTTTAGGTTTCTTCTCCTGACTCTTAAATCCAAGTACACCGGCGGCCTGGGCCAGTGCCTCGATGATTAAGACACCAGGCATAATTGGGTTGTTGGGGAAATGCCCCTGAAAAAACGGCTCGTTTACACTGACATTTTTGCAGGCTTTGATGGACCTTCCTAATTCCAATTCGAGTACACGATCTACCAGCAGGAACGGGAAACGCTGCGGTAGATAGTCTTTGATTTCCTGTACATCTAATTCCATAATTCTCGATACCTGCATTCTCTGTCAAGGGGCTCAGCCAGATCTATTCGGCTCGAGTCTCTATTTTATAAATCATTATGCTAAGTAGCATCTGAATCTTTTACTTTATCAGCACGTTTCTCCAATTCTTTCACCCGTTTTGCCAAACTATCCAACTGCTGAAATCGGACAATGTTTCGCTTCCAGTCACTGGTTTTCATCTGCCCCGTACCAGAGGAATACATACCAGCTTCTTTGACCGACTGACTAATCAGAGACATGGCACTTACCTGAACATTGTCGGCAATAGAAATATGCCCAAGTGCACCAGATGCCCCACCCATAGTGCAATACTTGCCCATTGTGAAACTTCCAGCTATTGCGGTGGCGCCACATATTACGCTGTGGGCGCCGATTTTGCAGTTATGGCCAATCTGCACCTGATTATCTATTTTAACTCCTTGTTCAATAATAGTGTCTTCGATTGCCCCTCGATCGATTGTTGTGCCAGCCCCTATCTCCACATCGTCTCCGATGCGAACGCTGCCGAGTTGATGGATCTTAACGGATTTTTCTCCGTCAAATGCGAAGCCAAAACCATCGGCGCCCAATACTACCCCGGAGTGCACAATGACTCTATCACCCAAGGTTATGCCATGGTAAAGCGTTACATTGGCATAAAGCTCGCAATTTTCTCCCAGGCTGCATCCTTCGCTTATTATAGAGCCTGCGCCAATTGCGCAGCCATCACCGATAACGCAATCTGCAGACACTACGGCATTGGCCGCAATTGAAACCGATGCGCCAATTTTTGCCGAGTCATCGACGATTGCTGATATGTGGATAGATGGCTTGGAGATTGGTTTGGTATTAAAAATTTCAGTCGCACGGGAATAACTCAAATACGGTTGAGTAGAAAGGAGTTTATTGCCAGCAAAGGCGTCTGAAAATTTCGGATCAATAATAACTACAGAAGCACGACAAGATGACAATTGCTCTGTATAAGCAGGATTGCTGAGGAAGCTTAATTTTCCAGCCCCGGCACTTTTTAAAGTTGCCAATCCATCAATCACGCATCGGTCGTCGCCAACCAGCTCAAGTTCCAGAATCTTAGCCAATTCGCCAAGTGTGTAACTCTTTTTGTGTTTCACCCGGCACCAACCTTGTATTGATGTTGGCTTACTGAGCCTTAATTATCCGCTTGTGAATTTTCATTCAGCTTCGCAGTAACTCTCGCAGAAATATCAAGCACCGGTGCCATGTAGGCAACGCTCTGAGCATTTAGCACCAGGTCAAAACCACCTTCCGCCACAACATCATTTACTGCCGCTGCCAGCTCCTCTCTCATTCCTTCCACGAATACCTGGTTTCTTTCCTGTAGTGCTGCCTGAACTCTTTCCTGAATCAACTGTAACTGTACCTGCAAGTCTTGTGCATCAGAGTTCATTCGTCGAATTTCGTCTTCACTCATAATAGCCTGGTCCTGCTGGAACTTTTCCTGCAATGCAATCAATTCTTCGGAAAGAGTTTGCGCTCTCTCCTCATCGGCTGAAAATTCCTGTTGCAGCCCCTCCTGTACAATTCGTGCCGCGTCAGAGTTAAACAGGGCTTGCTCGAGATTAATCACTCCGATCTTGGTATCTTGAGCAAAGCCAACCTGAGTCAGCAAAGTCAAGCCAATACAGATAATCAATTTTTTCGTAATATTCACAATCATTCTCCAATTCGACCTATTTCACCGGGCCGGATTCTATACGCTTCAATCTTGAATTAAAATCCTGCGCCAATGGTGAAATCAAATGTCTTCGTATCATCGCCAGTTTTCCCAAATGGTTTAGCCACATATAACGTGAGAGGCCCAAAAGGTGAAAGGTAGGTAACCGATAAACCCGCCGCGTACCTTATTTCCCCTGCATCAAAATCTGTGCAATTTCGCAGTAAGGTTTGCCGTTTTGTACAATTTGTCGAAAAAACGTTTCCAGCATCAATAAAAAATGCCGTTCTTACTTGATTCGAATTAGGGACAAATGGAATCGGAAATAATAGCTCCAGACTGCCTGTGGTCAGTATATTACCACCAAAACTGTCAAAATCCTCATCCAGGAAAAAACTTTGTACAGCGAGAGCTATTTCCGCGTTACCGCTGGCATCCAGTACCGGATTTCCAACATCATCGACTAAAGTAGTGGTCTGGTAGGCAAAGTCATTGTTGAAACCCAGGGCAGATCCATCGTCCGCACGGAGTATGTTGCCATTATCATCCCTTAACAGGGTGACTCCGGAGGTTGTCAAATAGCGGGCACCTGGTGTGCTCTGCGGTCCCAGACTATTCTCTTCAAAGCCGCGAACCGTACCAGCGGCGCTCAGCCCACCTGCAAAGAAATTATTAAAAAATGGCAACTCACCAGTATCGCCGTAGCCTATGCCATATCCGAGCCGGGCCTTAAGCGCAATCGCCCAGGATCGATCGCTGGTCAGTGGCCAGTACATCTCCCCGATATAATTAAGGCGGGCATACTCCAGGTCACTGCCCGGTAAAGTGACTTCCAGACCCAAGCTATGCAGGGAGCCATCGTTAGGCAATTGTCCACGATTCAGTGTATTCCTTATCCAGTTTGCAGTAAGTGATACGTTGTCGAACGTATCGCCGTGCCGATCTACAAAGCCCGGATCAGGATTTTGCTGCAGTTGTGCAATAGTTAAATCGTTCACAGAACCCAGTATTGCGTCGGCAAGCGGACCATTAAAAGGGTTTGTGTTGGCTGATGTAATCAGGTACTGATCCACTCCGGGGAACAAGGTGGGACTGGAAGCGATTTCCTGTACTGATCCCAAACCGGTGCTCAATTCAGTATGGGTAAAACCAAGATCCAGACCGAGTGCCTGGACCTCGTTTATTGGGTAACTAAAACTGAGTGAACCACCGAATGTGGTTGTATTAAAATCAGACACATTAAATGGTGACTCAAATTTCTGAGCAAAAAGATTAAAACCGCGGCTTACGCCATCCGGCGTAAAATAAGGATCTAAATATTGAAAGTTGAGTCCGCTTTGGAAGCGCGATTTATTAACTCCTATGGCTACCGTCCTGCCGGTGCCGAGGAAATTCTGTGCCTGTAAATTTGTGCTCAGAAAAATATCACCACCACCTCCTGTTCCAATCTGAAAACTGATTGCGCCGAAGTTTTGTTCAATCACATCGTAATTAACATCAATCTGATCTTCAGTTCCTCCAACCTCTTCTGTTTCCACTTCGACAGTTTCGAAATAGCCCAAACGCTCCAGGCGGACCTTGGACTGTTCTATTTGTAGACTTGAAGCAGGAGCACTCTCCAGCTGGCGCATTTCTCTTCGCAGCACATCATCGGCAGTAGCCAGGTTACCGCTAAAATTAATTCTATTTACATAAGTGCGATTTCCCGGTTGAATGAAGAAGGTGACACTTACTGTTTCATCTTCCTCGTTCACTTCTGGCACGCCGGTGGCTTCGGCAAATGCGTAACCTAAATTGCCAAGAAACTGCACCATGATTTCCTCAGTTCCGGATACCAGTCCCTGCGAATAAATCTGCCCGGGCTGAACAAAAATTGCTGCCCTGAGCAGCGCCTCTGCATCGACAAGATCGCCTGCCAGATCAACTTCTCTAACAATGTATTGCGCGCCTTCATTGACGTTGACAGCGATATAGACTTCTTCCCGGTCCGGAGTAATCGAAATAGGTGTGGATTCAATACTAAATTCGACGTATCCATTATTTAGATAGAAAGTCTCCAGCCGCTCCAGGTCGCCGGAAAATTGTTCCCGGGAGTAGCGATCCTTACGACTGAAGAACTGGTACCAGCTTTTGGTACCCAATTCAAAGAGAGACAGCAGGTCATCTTCCGGAAAGGCGTCATTGCCGACAATATTGACGGCTCGAATCCGACTCTCCTCACCTTCGTTAATATCCAGGCTTATAGCCACACGATTCCTTGGCAATTCTTCAACTTCGATCTCCACAGTAGCCCCGTAACGTCCTCTGCCAGAGTACACGTCCTGTATCCCGCTGCGAATAACTTCTAATGCCTGCCTGGTGAAAATTTGTCCCTCGGCTATCTCGGCGGTAGCCATGTTCTGCAGGATATCTTCGGTAGAAAGAAGGCTGTTGCCATCAAGTGAAATCTCTGCAACAGAGGGCCGTTCAACGACTGTAATTATCAGGATGTTCCCTTCCCGAGCTACTTCGATTTCATCAAAGTATTCTGACTGGGACAGTTCCCTGATAATCTGCGCGGAAGTAGCTGAACTTATCTGATCACCAATACCTACAGGCAAAAGGCCGTAAATAACACCAGGTGAAATTCGCTGATAACCGTCGACAATAATATCTGCGACGGTGAAAGTTTGCGCTGTCAACGAGTGGGAAAAACCAAAAACCACAAGGAAGCAAAGAACAATTTTCTTCATTTGTAATGCATTCTCAAACTGATTAATTAATTTTCTTGTTGGCGGGTCAATTAAAGGATTATCGAATTATCGTTATTTAAAGTAATCGAATTACGTCGTTATACAAAGCCAGAACCATTATCCCGGAAATCAACAGCAAGCCCAATTGCAACCCCCAGGCTTGAACCCGCTCTGGAACTGGTCGCCGTATTATCGCCTCAATCAGGTAGTAAAACAGATGTCCACCATCCAGAATAGGTATCGGCAGCAAATTCAGCACTCCCAACGAGATGCTAAGCAGGGCCAAAAATCCCAGATAAACATCCACTCCGTATGATGCTGTTTCACCCGCTACCTGAGCGATTGTTATTGGGCCATTGATATTCTTGACAGATATCAAGCCAATGGCCATTTTCTTAACCGAACCTAATACAAAGACCGATTTATTCCAGGTCTCTTGCAAAGCCGGTACGATTGCAGAGATTATTCCAAATCGTATTTCCCTGCGCATCTCCGGCGGGAGCAACTCAAGCAGGCTGGTTTCCTGAACATAGGCACCTATGCTGCCTATGACAGAGCCATCTTCCAGCCTTGCGGTTGCCGGCCGCAATTGTATAACTGTATCGATTTCCTGACGTTTGACCACAACATTCAAATCGAGTTCCGGACTACTGCGGATAACTTCTACCCAGTGCATCCAGCCACGGATTTGCGTTCCGTTGGCCTCGAGAATTTCATCACCTGCCCGAAGTCCCCCTGACTCCGCCCGGCCGCCAGCTATCACGCCCGCTATAATTGCGGGTATTTCGAATTGCACGATGCCTAAATCGGCAATTGGATTCGGCTCAGTCTGACCTCCTAACCAGGAATCAATTGGAATATTTAAATCACGAGTGCCACTCGAACCTGCGGGTACAACCGTGAGTTTTAAATCACCGGTTTCACCCATCCTGGCAAGCATTTGCAGCGTAACTTGTTGCCAGACAATGGTTTCCTTATCATCAACAGCAACTATCTCGTCGCCCTCTCTCAACCCGGCCTGATAGGCTGGTGAATCTACTAGGACATTGCTGGCAATCGGCGCAATACCACTCAAACCGAAGCTAATATTGATTACCCAAAAAACGACGATGGCTAACAGGAAATTAGCAAGCGGACCGGCGGCAACAATGGCCATACGCTGCCACAAAGGTTTATATGCAAATGACAGATGGCGTTGACTCGCAGGCACCTCAGAAGGGGTGACGACTGCCGCATCCTCCTGCCCCAGCATTTTTACATAGCCACCCAGAGGAATCGGGGCAATTACGTATTCGACGCCGTCTTTTCCTACCCAGGTTTTAGCTGCTTTGCCAAATCCAATTGAGAAGCGCAGCACTTTAACACCACAGCGCCTTGCCACCCAAAAATGACCGAACTCATGAATGGTAACGAGGATGCCCAGGGTAAGGATTAGGGCCAGGGCATTTATGAACAAATCAATTATCATTTACAGGTTTACTTTCGGTATTGCCCGAATCAGTAGTTTAGCTTATTTATCAACTCGTTAGCGACCGATCTGGCTACCAGGTCGGCCTCTTGAATAATAGCCAGTGTTGCTGCCGTTTCACAAGGTATTTTCGACAAAACTTCAGCATTTATGAGCACAATTTGGCTAAAGTTGATTTTTCCGCACAAAAAAGCATCAACCGCGACCTCGTTAGCGGCATTAAGCAGGGTCGGAGCAGTGCCTCGCATAGCGGCGGTGTCCATGCCTAATTGCAGGCAGGGGAACCGCGCCAGATCGGGTTTCTGAAACTCTAAAGCCGACTCCTCACTTAAATCCAGAAAACTCGCACCCGAGGGAATACGCTGGGGCCAGGCGAGGCCATACGCGATAGGAATGCGCATGTCGGGAGTTGCCATCTGTGCCAGCACTGAGCCATCGTTGTACTCAACCAATGAATGCACGATGCTTTGTGGATGGATAAGTACTTCCAGTTGATTGGCTTCCAATCCAAACAAATAACAGGCCTCAATAAATTCCAATCCCTTATTCATCATTGTGGCCGAGTCTACCGAAATCTTTTTACCCATTTTCCAGTTGGGATGTGCACAGGCTTGTGCCGGTGTTATAGCGGCAAAGTCTTCCAGTGGCGTGTTAAGAAATGGCCCACCTGAGGCAGTTAGAATAATACGTTTTACCAGTCTGGAATCAACTTGAGCCTTTCCCGCTCCACACTCCGGTAGACATTGATAAATAGCGTTATGTTCACTGTCGATAGGGAGCAGACAGGCATCTGAATCTGCCACCGCCTGCATGAACAACTCGCCTGCCATTACCAGGGACTCTTTATTGGCGAGTAATACTTTTTTACAAGCCTGCACCGCCGCCAGGGTGGATTCCAGTCCGGCAGATCCGACGATAGCTGCCATCACCGTATCAACTTTCTCGTGGATGCTAATTTCCACAAGCGCTGCAGCACCGGCTCGAACCTGAATATCAATCTTCTGTGCTTGCAGCTGCTTTTGCAGATCATCTGCCGCAGCCTCATCCACCATCGCTACGATTTCAGGCTGAAACTGTCGGCATTGGTCGAGTATTTTTTCAACATTGCTGTGAGCGGAGAGGGCAAACACTTTGTATTGCGGATGCTGTCGGATTATGTCTAATGTGCTTTCACCGATAGAGCCTGTTGAACCCAGTATCGTAATGACTGCTGGAGCACAGTCGTTTGTCACAGTACACCACCTAGCACCAGCATCAGCGTCAATACAAACACCGGTGTAACTGCCAACAAGCTATCGATACGGTCAAGCAATCCACCATGACCAGGCAGCAAGTTACTGCTGTCCTTAAGATTATTGTTGCGCTTCAGCATGCTCTCGAATAAATCCCCTATAACGCTGAAAATCGAAATCAGCAAGCTGAGCAGGAGCAGCAACAATATATGTACCAGTTCCAGTCCTAACACGGTGTTGTTAAAACTCCAAATCAGACCAATGGAAACCAACAGACACAACAATGCCCCTCCCCACACGCCCTCCCAGGATTTTTTCGGGCTAATTGCAGGGACCAGTTTGGTATCCCCGAAATACACACCGGCAAAATACGCGCCAATATCTACGCTGCTGGTAAGGAGGACCAGTCCCACCACCAGAAGACCAGAATCGAGTAGATATTTTAGCTGAACCAGGCCGATCCAGGCAGGAATTAGCACCAGTACGCCCATAGTTGCTATCTTGGACTTATCGTTCCATGTGCGTTGATTTCCCGGGTATCCACCGAGCAGCAAGAACATGAGAAACCAAAATAGCAAGCCCAGTAATAAAATTATTGCAACCCGGTCCTGTGGCAAACTTTCCGCTGACGGTGAAATTCCCAGCATAAAAAATGCGCCAACGACCAGCACGACCAGAGTAAGCAAGTAAAATAATCGGGATTTGAACTCATTTAGACCAACAAAACCGATCCACTCTGTTGCAGCCAGCATTAATAATCCGGCGACAGCCACAGCAAACTCGAATGGAGGCAGTTGAGTAGTAATCAACAGCAGTGTTACCAGCAGTACGACTGCAGTAATGACTCGCTGTTTAAGCACTTTTGTTTTCCATTGCTCTGGGTTCTTTATGCCCACCAAAGCTACGTTGACGTTGGGCAAAATCATCCAGTGCCAACTGAAACTCCAGCTCGTTGAAATCCGGCCAGTAACACTCAGTAAAGTAGAGCTCGCTGTACGCGAACTGCCAAAGAAGGAAATTGCTTAGCCGGCGCTCGCCACCGGTGCGAATACACAAATCCGGGTCGGGGTAGTCGTTAAGGCAGATGTGTTGCTGCACAGTCTCGACATCGATTTCAGAGCTTGACATTTTTCCGGCTGCGACCTTGCCTGCAATAACTCGAGCTGCATTGGCGATATCCCAGCGACCCCCGTAGTCGGCTGCAACGACAACTTTCAAACCGGTATTCGCTGCGGTCAATTCTTCAACTTCCTGCATGTTCATTTGCAGCTTCTTGGAAAAATCACCGCGATTCCCAATGAACTGTAATTTTACATTATTCTTATGTAATAGATTTATTTCATTACGTTTTAGTACCGCCAAAAACAACGCCATGAGTCCCTGAACTTCCTTGTGGGGGCGTAGCCAGTTTTCACTACTAAAGGCAAACAACGTGAGGTACCCAATGCCGCGCCTCACACAGGAATTGACCAGATCTTTGGCAATCTCAGCACCGGCACGGTGACCCGATTTTGCCGACAAGCTTCGTGCTTTCGCCCAACGATTATTGCCGTCCATAATAATTGCAATATGCTGTGGCAAGCTTTCCTTTGTGTCGCGTGTTATGTTTTCCATATCTGTAAGTGAACCTGACAGGCCCAAATCATTGTCAAATTATTTTGCTATTCATATGTCGTTATCAGATTGAAAGCAAATCTGCTTCTTTGACATGATAAATAGATTCAACTTCGGCAACATATTTATCCGTTAGTTTTTGCACCCGATCTTCGGCCTGATGTTGTTCATCCTCGCTAATTTCTTTTTCTTTTTGCAAGTCTTTAAAATCAGAGTTTGCATCGCGTCGAATATTTCTAATGGCAACCCTGGAATGTTCAGCCTCATTTTTGGCCTGCTTGGTAAAATCCCTGCGGGTCTCTTCGGTTAGCGCTGGCATGGGCACACGAATAGTGTTTCCATTGTTAGAAGGATTTAAACCAAGATTAGATTTCATAATCGCTTTTTCAATTTCACTAATCATTGGTTTTTCCCAGGGGGAAATCATTAACGTACGCCCATCTTCTGTGGACACGTTCGCTAATTGATTCAGCGGAGTCTCGGCACCATAGTAAGATACCTGGACTGAGTCCAGGATACTGGGATGGGCCCTGCCGGTGCGAATTTTCTTTAATGCCTCTACCAGCGCAGCAACACTTTTTTGCATCCGTTGTTCAGCATCAGAAATTATTTCATTAATCATCTTTTGCTCCTAGTCAGCAATTTGTATTTTGTCAGGGCACCTCTGAAAAACGAGGTTGGCTCTCAGGCTTGCAGGCGAGCTTGCCATCGAGACGTCACTTTGCAGGCATACGTCCGTACGCCAAAAAGTGACAACGAAGAGGGCAGGCTCGTCTGGAAGCCCCTTCGGGCGGGGCCTAAAGCACTCATCTGCGTCGTTGTGCTTCTTGCTAAGGACTAAGGCCATTAGCTTCAAAACACGCCTAGCATATGAGTGCTTTATGCCCCGCTGAGAGCTAACCCCGTTATTCAGAGGTGCCTTAGCCGGAAAACCCGGTTAAGCGCCCGTACTGCAAGAAATAAAAGAACTCTTAACAAAGGCTTACCATATTTCTTGATTCCTCAGTTTATTAATCGATCAGGGTTCCGTCAGGTTTCCCCATGACGTTATCTAACAGTGCACCTGCCCTCTTCATATCAAATACCTTGATTGGTATTGCATGATCCCGGCTGAGGCAAATAGCTGTCAAGTCCATCACGCCCAGTTTCTTTTCGATAACCTCATCATAGCTCAGCCGATCAAATTTAACTGCATCCGGATCCTTGTTTGGATCGGCAGAATATACGCCATCGACTTTGGTTGCCTTTAGAATTAAATCTGCATCGATCTCGATCCCCCGCAGACAGGCGGCAGAATCTGTAGTAAAGAAGGGATTTCCTGTGCCCGCCGAGAAGATAACAACATCGCTGGCTTCCAGGTGACGGATTGCTGTGCGTCGATCATAATGCTCGACAACACCGCTCATGGGGATTGCCGACATGATCCGGGTGGGAATATTTACCCTTTCCAGGGCATCACGCATAGCCAGTGCATTCATCACGGTAGCCAACATACCCATATGATCACCTGTAACACGCTCCATGCCCGCTTCGTGCAATACGGAACCGCGAAACAGGTTACCACCGCCAATTACCATACCGATCTGCACGCCCAGTCCGACCAGTTGACCTACTTCAACCGCCATGCGGTCAAGGACTTTAGGATCGATACCAAATTGCGCCTCACCAGTGAGCGCTTCACCACTGAGCTTGAGTAGAATACGATTGTACTTGCGTTCTCGTTTCGGCATTGACTAGGGGGCCTCTGAGTTAGGATCACCCACTCGTATCTTGCTTGGCCTGTGCTGCAACTTCCTCGGCGAAATCTACTTCCTCTTTCTCGATGCCCTCACCCACCTCGTAACGAACAAAACTGACTATATCTGCACCAGCTTCGGCCAGAAGTGCCGATACTTTGATATCGGGGTCTTTGACAAAGGGTTGCTCGAGCAAGCTTACTTCGGCGACAAATTTTCGTAACCTGCCACTTATCATCTTCTCTACAATTTCTTCCGGCTTGCCACTCTCTCTGGCCTGGGCCGAATATATTTCTGTCTCTTTGGCCAGTACATCTTCCGGCACGTCTTCAGCCCTGACTACCATTGGATTTACCGCAGCAATATGCATCGCTATATCTCTTGCCAGCGATTCGTCGCCGCCTTTAAGTGCAATTAGCACAGCAATAAGACTGCCGTTGTGGACATAGCTCTCAACTATACCCTGATTTGCGTCATCGAACTCCAGGCGGCTCACCCGGCGCAAATTAATATTTTCGCCGATTTTCTGCACCAGGGCCTCGCGTGCATCTTCCAGACCGGCTTCCAGTAGTCCGGCGACTTCGGCAGTTTTATTGGAGTAAGCCAGATCCAGTGCTTCATTAGAAAACTTTCGAAAGTTTTCATCCCGGGCAGCGAAATCAGTCTCACTATTTACCTCAATAATTACCCCGTAGTTACCATCTCCCGCAATTTTGGTGAGTACAGTACCTTGTGCTGCAACGCGGCTCGCTTTTTTCGCAGCTTTCAATCCACTGTCTTTACGCAGATCTTCAATTGCCTTGTCAATATCACCACCGGCTGCCGCCAATGCTTTCTTACAATCCATCATTCCCAAGCTGGTTCTATCCCTTAATTCTTTAACCATGCTTGCTGTAATATTTGTCATGTCTATCGCCTCAAATTGTTTCCTGAAATACTCCAAAGAACATTTTCAATATTTGTCTGAAAAAAGGGGGCTCACCGCCCCCTTTAATTACCATAAAATTAGAATGTCGCCAGCCAGTGGGGTTCTGACATAAAGCCTTACTCAGCGGCCGTTTTCTTGGTTGCGGCCTTCTTTTTCGCTGGAGCTTTCTTCTTAGCCGGGGCTTTCTTCTTGGCTGGAGCCTTCTTAGCTGGAGCCTTCTTAGCTGGAGCCTTCTTAGCTGGAGCCTTTTTAGCCGGTGCCTTCTTGGCCGGCGCTTTCTTGGTTACTTCTTTTTTCTCTGAAGCTGCAGCTTGCTCAGCCTTTCCAGCAGAACTCTCGCCAGTATCAGCTACCCCTTCTGTTGCTGTCCTGGCTGCCTTTTCTGTATCGGCTGCATTCTCAACCTCTTCTTTTGCACCTTCTGCCGTTTCAGCCTCGCTGGCTGCTTCGCTTCCATCAGCTCCTGCTTTTGCCTCAGCTACTTCAGCATCACTGCTAACTTCACTATCGTCGGCTTCCACTGGTGCATCGGCACCGGTGTCTGCTGCCACTTGCTCGACTTGGGCACTGTCGTCAGAGGGAATAGCATCCAGGTCGTCAACTTCAACGAATTCGCTGCCCCCCCCAGCTGCCAGACTTTTATCGTGCCCCTCAATACAGGCCTCAGCTATAGACGTTACGTAAAGCTGGATTGCACGAATCGCATCGTCATTGCCCGGGACAATGTAGTCCACACCATCTGGATTGCTGTTTGTATCCACGATGCCAATAACCGGAATTTTCAAATTATTCGCTTCGGTGACTGCTATCCTCTCGTGATCGACGTCGATAACAAACAGGGCATCTGGTAGTCCACCCATATCCTTAATGCCACCAATACTGCGCTCCAATTTTTCTTTGGCGCGTTTTAGCATGAGTGCTTCTTTCTTGGTCAACTGCTCAAAAGTACCGTCCTGCTCCTGTATTTCCAGGTCCTTGAGACGCTTTATGGAGCCGCGAATGGTTTTGTAGTTTGTTAGCATGCCTCCCAACCAACGATGATTTACGAAGGGCATACCGGCACGCACGGCCTCTTGCTCAATAATTTTTGCTGCCGCCCGTTTGGTACCAACAAACAAGATTTTTCTCTTCTTTTCCGCCATGTTGGTTACTTCTTCCAGGGCGTTGTTTAATGCAGGAACGGTGTGTTCTAGATTGATAATGTGGATTTTGTTGCGGGATCCGAATATATAAGGCTCCATCTTGGGGTTCCAGTAGCGACACTGGTGACCGAAATGCACTCCAGCCTTAAGCATTTCTTTCATACTTACAGTCATAATCTGTCCTTCAGTTTTGGGTTAGGCCTCCATACACCCCATGGTTCAACCCTTGCTGCTGTGCAGCCGGGGCACCCAAAACACATGTGACGGTGTATGTGCGACGTTATTTAATATTCCAAGCCATTGATACAGCTTGCATTGTGCACCTAAAAAGCGCGCCGATTTATACCACAAAGCAGGGCGGACTTAAAGTAAATCTGTCGCCAACAATGCCAATCAGCGGACCATGCTGTAAGCGGAGTCGAACACGCAGCAGACCCCTGTCATTCAATGATGGTCTGATTTACAATGTCCGCCCTGGACATTTAGTTAGGGCACCTCTGAATAACGGGGTTGGCTCTCAGGCTTTCAGGCGAGCTTGCCATCGAGACGTCACTTTGCAGGCATACGTCCGTACGCCAAAAAGTGACAACGAAGAGGGCAGGCTCGCCTGGAAGCCCCTTCGGGCGGGGC
>Ga0187827_10001613_pt1 | contig 32730 bp, 30 predicted proteins | sample ETNtaG_39_FD_167969 | JGI IMG/M metagenome (GOLD analysis project Ga0187827, IMG submission 167969) | Marine microbial and viral communities from oxygen minimum zone, Eastern Pacific Ocean - ETNP2014_SV_150_PacBio MetaG (Illumina Assembly) | ecosystem: Environmental > Aquatic > Marine > Hypoxic...
ACCGATACCAAGGAACTTCTGAACCTTCAGGTGGGCTGCAGGAGGACAGTGCCATGGAACTGATACATGCGGTTGAACCAGCGCTGACACAGGATGAAATGGTGTCAGGTTTACGCTATGCCCAATCTCATTTAAATTCCCTGGGGATTACCGCTGTACAGGATGCCATCGTAAAACTGGATGGAAAAGATGCCTATAGAGGCTTCCCCGCATACCATCAGTTAAACGATACCGGCGAACTCAATATGCATGTAGTCGCGGCAATGTACTGGGAAAACGAGCGACCCATTGACCCCCAGGTTAGTCGATTTGTCAAAGCACGTGAATTGCACAATCGCGGCAATATCAAGGCAAACAGTATAAAGATCTGGCAGGACGGCGTTATAGAGACACAGACAGCAGCACTACTAGCACCTTATCTGGATTCGAAGAACGGTTTCCGCGGAAGTCTGCTAAACAACCAGTCACGACTTAACGAAGCTGTTAGAAAATTGGATAAGGCAGGATTTCAGGTTCACTTTCATGCAATCGGTGATGCAGCAATTAGAAGCGGACTTGATGCCGTTGAGCATGCCAGAGATACAAATGGTATACGTGACGCCAGACACCATATCAGTCATATCGAACTTTTTCACCCGGATGATATCCCGCGCTTCAAAGAGCTTGATGTAATCGCGAACTTTCAACCCTTGTGGGCAATCAAAGATTCTTACGTCACTGATCTAACAATTCCGCGAATCGGGATCGAACGCGCGAAGTATCTTTATCCAATCGGCTCCCTGCTGCGATCCGGCGCGCGAGTTGCTTTCGGCAGTGACTGGTATGTCACCTCCGCCAATCCACTGCTGGGGATAGAAGCTGCTATCACACGTCTGGAACCACACGGGGAAACAGATCAACCTCTTGGTAACAATGAAGAAATAACTCTTGCTGAGGCCATTGAGGCTTACACCATTCAAAGTGCTTATGTGAATTTTCTTGACAAGGTCACGGGCTCGATTGAAATGGGAAAACAGGCTGATTTGATAGTACTGGATAAGAATCTTTTTGAAATCCCTGCTAGCGAAATTTCTGACACCCGTGTGGTCGCTACAATATTCCAGGGCAGGCTGGTCACAGGAGAACTTTAAGCGGGCTGAAACACACTGACAGATCACACATAATAGCTATAAGACACAATCTGCAGGGATAGATATACTCAAAATTGAGGTCGTCTGTAGAGAAAAGGGGAAAAGGGGGCAGGTCAAATTAATCACATGGCTGACGTCACACAGTGAGTTGCAGAAACATCTGCAACGTATTGTCAGTTACTATAACCATGAACTGTTGATTTGCACTGAATTCTGACCCAGCGTTTGCATTTGATTTTGAACCGTCCTTGGCAGCAAAGTACCCGATGACACAGGTGTATACATACGAAATTGTGGGTCAACTATTTGGTACAAACCTTATTCAAAGTGGGTCAATCGAAGATGCAAATCAACACCGCCAGTACTTGGATTTATCAGTTACAAGAAGGTACAGCCCCTTCTCGTCGTAGTATTTCCCAGGTTCCTTTTTCTTCTTAGCCTCACTGGCCGTAAGGGTCATACCCATATACCCCCATATCTGCCCCCAAAAACCTCTGGATTAGTCTGGACAATTCTATCCGAAATTGGACGACAAGTTAAGAAATAGGCTTAAATAATAGGGAATATGAACGACTTCAGTAGCTGTTCACGTGGTGCTGGAGAAGGTGATTGGAGGCTGGGGTCGGAATTGAACCGGCGTAAACGGTGTTGCAGACCGCAGCATAACCACTCTGCCACCCAGCCTAGTTGAAGAAAGGGCGAAGTCTATCGGATTTTCCCGACTTTTACACGACTGCAAAGCATTTCAATAGGATCAAAGTGATCCAAAATCTGAAAGTGATGTTTCGGGCAGGAGGCGTGAGATAATTCTATTAACCACATCAGCAGCCTGCTGGGCTGAAAGTTCCTGATCGCTGCGGAGCTGATTCCACATGTCGAAACTAAGTACTGCTTGTAGTGCTTCTATGAGAGGCCTGTCCTCCAGCAGGAATGGCGGCAGTACTGACATGAGTCTCTCACGTTCGTCGTGTACAATTTCGAGATGACGAGTTTGCAAAATATCAGATCGAAATTTTAGAACATCAGCTGCGACGCGGTAGGGCATGATAACCTCGTACACACGCAACCTGCGCTCCACCAGTTGTGCAAAATTGCGCCACCACTCTTCGTGACCTAACGCCTTGTTAACAATTGGAGCAACCTGTTCACTAATGGCCACAGACATCTCCGCATAAAGGCTTTCCATATCCTTGAATCGCCTGAACACTGTCCTTAGACCTACGTTAGCCCGCTGAGCTACCTCTTCTGCGGTCGGCGCGATATTACCCTCACGGACCAGCTCCAGCATTGCTGAAACGATTTTCCGTTTACTGTCCCGGCTGCGCAATCGTCTGCCGTCGGTCTTATCGATCAAGGTTTCCAATTTCGACATGCCTGATGCCAACTATTTATTTTTATGACACCCCAAGTGTCACAATATATTATCGCCCCCTAGTTGATGGATGTCTAATGATCGAGCTCCAACTAAAATTTTGATCTAGACCAGAGGCAATAAGGTACCCTACAGGCCCTATCTAGCAAAGAACTGCAATGCCAAAACCCAGTCCACTTGACGAACTGCTCGATCTGCTTGATCTTGAGACTATAGAACAGGATATCTTTCGAGGCTATCACCCAAAAGCCAGGACCAAGCGGCTGTTTGGCGGTCAGATTATTGCCCAGGCACTCATCGCCGCATGCCGGACCGTAGCGGAAGATAGGCTCCCGCATTCCCTGCATGCTTACTTTCTCAGACCAGGCGACCCATCCATCCCTGCCTTGTTTGAGGTCGAGCACATACGTGAGGGTAGATCATTTGCTACCAGGCGAATCCTTGTTGTTCAAAATGGAAAGGCTATTTTCGCGATGGATGCGTCGTTTCACGCGCCTGAAGCGGGACTCGAACACCAGGTGGAAATGCAGGCATTTTCTCCACCGGATGAGTCGAAACTTGTGGATGGGCTAAAACAGCGCCCATTTCTGAGTTGGCGTGAAGATCATAAACGACTGTTGACCAGGGAACCTCAGGCGCCTGTCCAGCATATCTGGATAAAGAGCAATGGGCCTGTACCGACTGATGCCCGACTGAATATGGCGCTACTGGCGTACCAGTCCGACGAAGCGTTATTGGGTACTTCACGCCTTCCTCACCGTGGAAAATACGACAGCTCGAGAACTCAGATTGCCAGTCTTGACCATAGCATATGGTTCCATCGACCCATTAACCTCAACGATTGGCTACTTTACTCTCTGGATAGCCCTGCCGCATGCGCAGCCAGGGGATATACCAGAGGGACAATCTATACCGCAGAAGGCCAATTGGTTGCCAGTTGCATGCAGGAAGGCTTGATCCGAACATAACTGGTCGGACGGACATCACATTGCTTACATAGTTCGCAGGTTTTTCGCCCTGAAAGCAGGGGAGAGCACCTACATTAATCAATCCCGTTCCCACGGAAACTGGCACTGTCAATAACGACGAAACCAAGAGGAACCAGAGATGAAAGAAAAAAGTCTACAAAAGAACTAAACCATGCGGAAATTGCCCTGGTCAGCGGCGGGACCAATATGCCCGGGATCCTGGGTGGAATAGCTTTCGCTGCCCAGATTGGCTGGAGTACCGGGACCGCAATAAACAGTTTCAACCAGACGTTCAGTGGGCGAAGCTTGGGTAGCTCAATATATGATTTTTTTCACTAGAAATTTAAAAATGGCTCTTACGGATGATCATCCGACCAGGACAGGTCAATACGAGTTTCGTGCCAATGGGTGGAAAGATAGAGTCTCGCTGCGCCTGGGCAAGTTTTGTTGCTTTGCCCTAATGGTCTTCACCAGCTATTCGTCCGCCGTTTCTGACAGTCTCGAAGATAGAGTTGTATATTTATCATTCTTACTCACGCTGGCGGCCATTTACGCGAATCTTGCTACGCTGAAGTACGAACTGCGTGAACTGTTCGATCCCCCGCTTTACTATATTGGTTACCCCATTCTTTTTTGTGCCAGTATAAATGCGGCCTGGTATGAGTACCTGAGGTGGTAACACCCCTAGGTAGCAGATAGGGCGATTGAGCGATTGAGCAACCATTGGTGACTCTGTAAACTACGCGCCTTCGCCTTTCTGCCCGGGTGGTGAAATTGGTAGACACGCGAGACTTAAAATCTCGTCGCTTTAGGGCGGTGCCGGTTCGACCCCGGCCCCGGGCACCAGGTTCTTCGCTCCATCTACAGCGGGAAATCAGTAAACTGTCCCCGTGACTAAGCAAACACGAGCCTATATTTTCGCTATTGCCACTGTATTGGCCTGGTCGACTGTCGCCACGGCATTCAAATTAACACTGCGCTACCTGGACGTTTTTCAGCTTCTATTTTATGCCTGCGCTACTTCGGCCTTAATTCTGGTCATTGCCACGATTTTAAAACGGCAGGTGGCTGAACTTATCCTGGCCTTTAGACAGCATTGGAGACTGACCATCCTTGCTGGGCTCCTAAACCCATGCCTGTACTACCTCGTGCTATTTGAAGCCTATGACCGACTTCCTGCCCAGGTCGCGCAACCAATTAACTATACCTGGGCAATTGCAATGGCTTTCATGTCTATCATTTTCCTCAAACAGAAAATATTAGTGGCTGATATTGCTGCAGCGTTTGTTTGTTACGCGGGTGTAGTCGTTATTGCAACCCAGGGGGACTTTACCGGATTCCTGTCATCCGATCTGACGGGCGTCGCCCTTGCGCTTTTTTCCACAATCCTTTGGGCAAGCTACTGGATACTTAACGTAAAAGACCCGCGAGATCCACTCATTGGTATGTGCCTCAATTTTATTGTCGCACTGCCAGCTGCTACCAGCCTTTGCCTGTTATATTCCGGGTTCTCCATTCCCCTGGCTGGGTTAACGGGCGCTGTATATGTGGGCCTGTTTGAGATGAGCCTTGCATTTCTCTGCTGGTCACTGGCACTTCGCCTGTCATCTAACACGACGCGCATCAGCAACCTAGTCTTTCTGTCTCCTTTCCTTTCCCTGATCTTTATCAACCTGATACTTGGCGAAGAGATTTTTGGCACAACATACATAGGGCTAATATTCATCGTCTGTGGCTTGCTGTATCAGCAATGGAAACATTCATTTGAAAGTTGATATGAGAAGGCAGCTGTAAATATGAAAAACAAGTTCATCCAGAATGTTCTTCGGGCTATTGCCGGCCTGTTGTGGCTGACTATTTTCGCCTTTCTCCTCTGGCCCGACAGCAAGCCCGATCAAGACCATGAAAACTGGATATCTGTCAAGCTTCCAGATGTGCCGGAACAGGAGAATGCATTCTTTTCAATAGCCGGGTTCGTATCGAAACAACAAGACGCCCATAAAACCGGTATAGAGTACGTCAGGCGACACAACGATATAATCAAAAAATTCGCCCGTAATGACATTTTTAATTCTTTCGAGGAAGCACAGGAAGAAATCGACAAAATATGGGGTGAAACCGAGGATCAGTCACTAGACCTTCTGATAGATCAGTTTTGCAAACCTGAATTGGAAAAGAACTGCCTGCCGGCATGGCAGAAAAATCGTGACAAGATAGACGAGGCGGTACTGCGATATGAATTCCATGTAACCCGGTACCTGGCGCTGCACGATTTCTCCCAATATCAAAACGATATCTCACCAAGTCATTTTCACGAGCCTCACTATTTCAGGATGATTATTCAGGCGCAGCTATTACTTCTGGCACAAGCCGGTAGCCAGTTCACGATTCAACCAGACGCATCCGGGAAATTCCTGCAAGAAGATATGGAATTTTCAAGGATGATCTTTGAACAAAGCGACTCATTGCTTGACCAGATCAAGGCCTTTGCTCTTTTCCGGAACGCACTCGCCGTGAGAAACAGTTTGATAATGACATATCCACAACAGGCAGGTCTCGAGAAATTGGGCAGTCTGGATGTTGCAGGTCCAAACTTTGCCGCCATAATGCGGCGAGAAGCCAAATACATGATCTACTCTGCAGAGACTTTCAAATCCGCCGAATGGACGATGAGTATTCTGTACCCACTGCTATACAAGAAAAATATGACCCGGGGAAAGATTTCGGAGATATACCAGCAATTTGCGCAATGGAGTAAATTGACACCAGCAGAATTTTATAGTCTGGACGACCAGATCTCATATGCGGAACCCGCACCCATTGACTATTTTACCGATCCTATAGGCAGCGTTTACGGCTCCCTTGCCATACCCGATTATGGTGCTTACCTCGGCTATATTCATGACCTAAATGGTGAGATAGCACTCTCAAACCTACTGTTGCATGCCATGCGGGCAGGCATCAGCGATGCTGAGCTAGAAGCTTTTGGCGAGCACAACATAAACCTGTACCATAACCCGTATACGGGCGGAGCTTTTACCTGGAAAGATCAGAACAAGATGGTCTGCTTCCAGGGCTACAGGGAAGAAAAGTGTATTAGAAGATCCAAAGGTACTGCACCTGCCAAGGAAGAACTTGACAACCAGCAGCCATAGGACTTAATACGAGTAGCAGAGACCACTTATCTTGAATTCGGGTAATTAGCCCCCAATTCGCACTATATCCAACAAAGAGCAGATTCTACGTTATGGACGACAGTAACAACGGCAATACGGAGTTCATTCCACACAAAGGCGAGCAACAGCTTGCGCGTCCTGATGAAATACTACCGGATACGCTGCAACTAATTCCCCTGGTGACTCGTCCCTATTTCCCCGTACTTGTTCAACCCGTAGTTGTTGACCAGGATCCCTGGGGCAAGGGTATCAGGAAGGTTGCAGAAAGCGCTCATAAACTTGTCGCGATGAGTTTCTCTCCGACTACAGGAGGAGGAATACCGGCACCCGATGATATTTGCAAGATAGGGTGTGTAGCACGCATACATCGACTCCATGAGAGCAAGGGGAAGCTGCAGTTTATTGCCCAGGGGATTAGAAGATTTCGCATCCGTGAATGGGTGAAAAAGGAGCCACCCTATGTCGTACGGGTCGATTACTTCGACTCGCTGCCCATGGAAGACGAAAGCCAGCTGCGCGCTTATGCAATGTCGATCATCAATATCATCAAGGAATTGATGACCCTGAACCCTCTCTACAACGAAGAGCTCAAGCAGTACCTGAACTATTTTGACCCCAACGAACCTTCTCCTCTCACTGATTTTGCTGCCGCAATTACCTCTGCAGATGCGCTGGAACTGCAGGACATACTGGAAACGATACCGTTACTGGACCGTATGGCAAAAGTACTGCTGATGATTGGCAAGGAGCTTGAAGTTGCCCGACTCCAGGCCCAGATTACTGAACAGATGCAGGAACAGGTCAGTGAGCAACAAAAGGAGTTTTTCCTGCGGCAGCAGCTCAAGGTCATTCAACAGGAACTGGGGATTTCCAAGGATGATCGTGAGTCTGATGCTGAAAAATACAGTACACGCCTGAAAAAACTGAATCCGCCGGATCATGTCACAAACCGAGTGGAAGAAGAACTGCAGAAACTGCAGGTGCTTGAACCAACATCGTCAGAATATGGCGTCACTCGCAATTACCTTGACTGGGTAACGTCAGTGCCCTGGGGTGTTTTATCCGTCGACAAGTTAGATCTTGCCGATGCAAGGCAAGTGTTGGATAGGGATCACGATGGTCTTGATGATGTTAAACAGCGCATCATTGAGTTTCTTGCTGTTGGTGCCTATAGAGGTGAAATAGCGGGTTCGATTCTGTTACTGGTTGGTCCACCGGGTGTCGGCAAAACCAGTATCGGCAAATCTGTTGCCAGTGCGCTGGGGCGGAAATTCTTTCGTTTCAGTCTCGGCGGTATGCGGGATGAGGCTGAAATCAAAGGCCATCGCCGTACCTACGTTGGCGCGATGCCCGGCAAAATGATCCAGGCTTTGAAGGAAGTAGAAGTTTACAACCCTGTCATCATGTTGGACGAGGTTGACAAGGTTGGTGTCTCCTATCAGGGTGATCCAGCCTCGGCACTACTTGAGGTACTCGACCCGGAGCAGAACAACGCTTTCCTGGATCACTATCTTGACCTTCGCGTTGACTTGTCCAAGGTTCTTTTCATCTGTACAGCAAACCAGTTGGATACCATACCCAATCCACTTCTAGACCGTATGGAGGTGATTCGACTTGCCGGGTACCTGACCGAAGAGAAGGTCGTGATCGCAAAACACCATCTCTGGAAGCGGCAGCTAAAAAAAGCTGGAATTCCAGCATCGAAGCTGAAGATTACTGACGGCGCCCTGCGAAAAGTGGTTGAAGGCTATGCAAGGGAAGCCGGTGTCCGGGCGCTGGATAAGCAATTAGGTCGAATTGTTCGCAAATCAGTCGTGTCATTGCTTGAAGATAACAACCAGAAGATATCTGTTAGTGTTAAAAACCTGGAAACATACATCGGCGAACCTCTATTCAAAAAACAGCGGCCACACAGGGGCGTTGGTGTAATAAATGGGCTGGCCTGGACCGCCATGGGAGGGACCACTCTCGCCATCGAAGCATCCAGAATCCACGATGGTAGTCGAGGTTTTAAGCAGACTGGGCAACTTGGCGATGTCATGCGCGAATCAGCGCAGATCGCATACAGTTTTGTCGCTTCGCACCTGGAGGAACTGGGGGGTGCGGAAAACTTTTTTGATGATGCCTTTGTCCACCTGCATGTACCGGAAGGAGCCACGCCAAAAGATGGTCCAAGTGCGGGAATAACGATGGCAGCAGCCTTGTTGTCGTTGGCAAAGAATAAAAAGGTTGGACGGGATCTCGCTATGACGGGGGAACTGACTCTAACCGGCAGAGTGCTTCCCGTAGGGGGAATCAGGGAGAAAGTCATTGCTGCACGCAGAGCCGGGGTAAAAGAACTCATTCTGCCAGCTGATACTGAGCGGGATATTGATGAAATGCCTGACTATCTCAAGAAAGGACTCATAGTAAATTTTGTATCCGAATTCGGCGAGGTTGCCGATCTCTGCTTCTAGGAACCGACATGACAGATTTGATTGACCAATTAGTAGCCCTGCTGGGTGAAAATGGTGTATTTCATGGTGAACGGCTGAAAGAAAGGCATTTCCCTTCTACACCACCGTTTGCAGTGACCGGCGTTGAGCCACTAGCGCTGGTCAGACCCGCATCAACCGAAGACGTATCCGCGATTCTCAAGATCTGTCATGCGGAAGGACGGGCAGTGGTTCCCCATGGAGGCTTGACTGGCCTGGTAGATGGAACAACTTCCAACAATACAGAGGTGGCCATTACGCTTGAGCGGATGAATAAGATCGAGGAAATTGACGCTGAAAGCAGAACAATGATTGTGCAGGCTGGCGTACCACTGCAACAGGTACAGGAGCAGGCAGAGAGCCTTGGCCTTTTCTTCCCGCTGGACCTGGGGGCGAGAGGCACTGCTACTATTGGGGGAAATGTCTCCACTAATGCCGGCGGGAACAGAGTGATCCGCTACGGCATGATGCGAGACCAGGTCCTTGGTATGGAGGTAGTTCTTGCTGACGGGACTATCATTTCCTCGATGAACAAAATTATAAAAAATAATACCGGTTATGACCTCAAACAGTTGTTTGTAGGCGCAGAGGGCACACTGGGGATCGTTACCCGTCTCGTCCTGCGCCTCAGGCCAATGCCCGTAAGCCAGGACATGGCATTTATTGGCGTAAATAATTTCTCCCAGGTCACGGCATTCCTGAATTATGTTGACAGTGCCCTTGGCGGCACCCTCAGCGCATTTGAAGTCTTGTGGAAGGACTACTACAGGCTGGTAACCAGCCCGCCAGCGGAGGCTTCACCACCTATTGGCCATGGCTACAATTACTACATTCTTCTTGAGGCGATGGGTGGTGACCCAAAGGCAGATGCCAACAAGTTTGTAGAGGTTCTGTCAAAATCTCTGGAGGATGAAGTGATTGCCGATGCGGCTGTCGCGCAGAGTCAGGCCGAAAGGGACGCCATGTGGGCCATCCGCGATGACGTTGGTCAGACAGGACAGAACTGGCCCATATTTACGTTCGATATCAGTGTGTCGCTGAACAAGATGGAATCCTACGTTGAAGAATTGCGCAAAGACCTGAACAACCAGTGGGCTGATAATACCTGCATGATCTTTGGCCACCTGGGTGATGGAAATCTGCATGTTATCGTTGGTGTGGGAGATGACTCCACTGAGGCAAGAAAAGCAGTTGCAGAAACAGTCTACAGGGGGCTCACCAGCCGTGGTGGATCAATTTCAGCTGAACATGGGATTGGCCTGCAGAAAAGGGACTACTTGTCCTGGTCAAGAAGTGAGGATGAAATTGCGCTGATGAGCAGTATCAAGAAAACGCTTGATCCGAAGAACATCATGAATCCGGGGAAAATATTCGTCTGAATGAGTTATTCTGAAAGTAGCAGGGCTACACATCAACCTCAACAAGGCGTAAGCCTTACAAGTCAGGGAATTTCCCTTATTTGAACTGCATCGATTCCGACACCAGCCAGCACATCAGAAATGACGACAACCTTGTCCCCCGGTTCCAATGAAGCTCTGACTTTCAACAAGTCAAAGGCTGTTTGAAGTGTCTTCTCGGGGTCATTGCTGAATTCAGAGCGAAACGGCGACAGGTTACGGTTAAGCATCAGCCGCCGCCTGGTTCGTGAATCATTTGTGAAGGCATAAATTCGAGTCCGTTGTGGGTGACAGTTGGTTACATAATCCGCCATAAACCCACGGCGCGTTATGACTACAATTCCCCTGGCTTTCAATCGTTCAGCCAATTGCACTGCGGTGATGGCCAGCAGTTGTTTTTCATTCTCACTGTGTAGCTCCCGCGTGAAATTGAGACCAGTGAATGATTCAGTCGCTTCTGCAATTTCCACGAGCTGTTCAACGCAACGGACGGGATGTCTGCCTACGGTTGTTTCACCAGAAAGCATGACTGCATCTACTTCTTCGTAGATAGCATTGGCAACATCTGTCACTTCAGCACGGGTTGGTATTGGATTTTCGATCATGGATTCAAGCAGGTGGGTAGCGACTATGACCCGTTTTCCCTTTTCAGCACATTGCTGCACGATGCGCCTTTGTACATTGGGTAGTTCCGCAACGTTGATTTCAACGCCCAGATCTCCTCGAGCAACCATGATTCCATCGGCTTCATCTATAATTTCCGCAAGGTTCTCAACCCCGGACTGATCCTCAATTTTTGCTATTACCTTAATCTTCCCAGCCTTGTCTCCAATAAGTTCATTGAGGTCGCGAATATCCTGTGCCTCCCGCACGAACGAGAGGGCGATAAAGTCCACCTGCTGCTCCGCGGCGAACAGGATATCCTCTTTATCTTTTTTTGTGATGGCGGGCAGGTTTACGCGAATGCCGGGAAGGTTTACATGACGTTTGCTCTTGAGAATACCGCCATCAACTACCTCGCATTGCATTGTGCCGTTTTCGTTCTTGTGCAGCACCTTAAGATTGATAATGCCATTGTCAACGGTGATGCGATCACCCACGTCGACAGTGTCGACCAATTCATCGTAGTTGATGTGAATAGATGATTCCTCAACCTTCGTATCACGAACGCTGATAGTAATGATCGAGCCGTTCTTTAGTTCCAGGTCGTCTGCTAAGTCTCCGGTCCTGATTTCCGGCCCTTGCGTATCCAACAGAATAGCGATGGGGTAGGTTATCTTCCGATTCAGGGTTTTAATAAATTTGATTATGCGTTCGGCAGACTCATGTTCTCCATGAGACATATTTAGCCGCACAACATCCATACCAGCTGCAGCAAGTTTCTCCAGCATTGGGTAAGAGCTGGTTTCCGGGCCAATCGTACAAATAATTTTTGTTTTTCGCATTTAGTTCTATAGCGCGCTGTGGCGATGCCTGGGCAAAAAGGGCCGATATCATACAGAAAGCGGAACTGACCCACCAACAGATCTTTGTCAAAGAGTCGCAAAAAGGTCCATTTGTCGCTTTTCAGCAGGTTCATCTTCTTCCTTGAAGGTGACGCCAATACCAAGCAGTCGTATACCCTTGCCTTTACCACGCTCCCAGGCAAGGGGCATCAGTTCTTTAAACAAGGATTTATCCAGTTCGTTGCAACTGCGCTCCATGGTGGTTTGCTGGAAATCAGAAAATTTCAACTTGACCTGCTGATTTCTTATGGGTCGTTTAGAGTGTTTCTTCAAACGCCGCTGCAACTCATCAAACAACTTATCCAGTGAGGCAATAGCCTTCCCAGGCTCCGGAATATCCTCAGCATAAGTTCTCTCGACACTAAGGCTCTTGCGCACCCAGTGAGTTGTTAGCCTTCTCGTATCGATCCCCTGGGCGCGAATATACAGATGCTCTCCAAAACTGCCCAACTGTTTAACAAGTTCCTCCTTACCCATCGCTCTGACATCGGCACAAGTCGCGAGTCCAATCTTCGCGAGTCGCTTTAAAGTGACCCTGCCTACACCGGGGATCTTCTTTAGAGGCAACTCCTTGACAAACGCAACAACCTGGTTGGGTGATACGACACACTGTCCGTCTGGTTTGTTTTCATCGCTACAGATCTTCGCAAGAAACTTGTTTGGAGCAACACCAGCGGATGCGGTGAGACTAAGCTCTCTCCTGATGGCAGAACGAATATCATTGGCCATTAAGGTGGCACTACCACGAAATAGGTGTGTTCCAGACACATCCAGGAAGGCTTCATCCAGGCTAAGGGGTTCAATAATTTCCGTGTAACGTCTAAAGATCGCACGTATCTGTCTGGAGACCGACTGGTAGTAGCGCATCCGGCCGGGGATAACCTTAAGGTCCGGGCAGAGACGCACTGCATAAGCCGTAGCCATAGCAGAATGGATGCCATATTCTCTAGCGATATAGTTGCAGGTCGAGATCACACCCCTGCTGTCTGCTGCACCACCTACCGCGAGCGGAATATTTTTCAAACCCGGGTCATCACGCATTTCCACAGCCGCAAAAAAACAATCCATATCGATATGAATTATTTTCCTTGGCTGTTGCTCTTCCTCGCTCACTGGCAAGTTACCCGGTACTTTCAACTACTCATTGCTTAACTTAACCTACCTGTAGAATTTGTCTAATCCTATATGCAGCTCTTGCAGCAGGTGTTTATACTCCTATATGGACTTACAAGAGCTTCGCACCCATTTTACTCCTGCCTTGGAAGAGATTATCGACAAGTGCAAAATTTCCAATGACCTGGTCGACAGGGAATTGTTCCAGGTTTATATGGCGACTATTTGGGGGAACGTGGTGTTGGACCCTGAAGGATCGGGAGTCGAAGAAAATGATCTGAGCAGCCTCCACGATTTTCTAAATGAGGAAATCGAGAGAGTCCTGGGGCAGGGTGCAAATGTTACTGGCTGCTATGATTTCATTGCCAGTAAGCAGGGGAACGAAAGCCTGGAGAGACTGGGGGCCACCAGCGAGCACAAGGAATTTTTACATTACTTTGCACGCCTCATCCTCGGCCAGGAAGTGCAGACGAAGCCCTGACAGGATAGTGCCGAATGAATTTCACACGAGTGTAGTGCCATAAATCATGCTAAACGGATCAACTTCGCTGGAAGGAGCGCCTATCCTGTTATTGCTTTCGGCAATAGTGGTTATCGCTTATCTGCTATTTAGGTCCCGCAAAGAACTTGAATATCATCGCCAGATTTTTGACGAGCTGCCATATCCCTTTTTGCGGGTTGATCTTGCGACTTTTGAACCTGCCTTCTGCAACAGAACATTTAGTCGTTTGTTGGGCTATACCAGCAACGCGGAATGCATCTCTCGGTTCCCTTATCACCCTCACTTGCCAAAACAGGACTTCTACCAAATTTTCAAATTCTGCAGAGGATCAGAGGGCAGGGAGGGAATGGGGATTACAGTCGATATCGAGATATGTAATCTCCAGGGTGACCCAATCAAACATGAAACCAACGTGCAGTTGGACCCTGCTGAAAAGTACATGGATGTCATATTGGTTGCAATCGACATTGATTCAAGCAGCCCGGATCAGTCAGTAAGAACGAAGCAAGCTCTCAGCAAAGAAGTTCATCATCAATTAATGAATAAGCTGGCATCAATCAAGGGCTATTCAGAGCTGATCCAGTCGTCTACGGATGTTCCGGGTCCCATTAGAGACTATGCAGCTGAGGTGATTACAAATAGTGAACAGGTTCGTTCCGTTTTGGAAACTGGCAGTGACACAACGAGCTTCTGTAAGTCCATGGACGAATTAGCGAATAAGTACAACCTTAGTTTTAGCGGTGAGCCGCAAATTCCTTCAAATATATCCGCTATAGCGTTAGACCAGCTAATAGCCAGCACTGTCGTATTTATGGACGAGGAGGGCGCCGCTGGCAATCAGCGCGACATTACAACAATGTCCGAGAAACTTGTTAGATGCAGCGGTTGCGATCGTGACCTGGATGACACCTCGTTTGTGATTACCATTACTGACGAGGACCTATTTTTTGACAGGGAGCATTTCAAGTGCCTGCTTTTGACAGGATTTGTGACCACGACCCTGGGGGAAACGACAAACCTTACCGAAGTCAGTGACATGGTTCACCGGCATGGAGGGCACATCAGGCTGGCCAGGGGAGATGAAGGGTTCTCGGTAGACATTCTTTATCCTGTTTTCCAGGAAGTAAAACCTGTTTTGTCCAGTGACAGGGAAAATGGCAATAGTATTCTAATCATTGATGATGACCTTTCGGTTGCCAACTACCTGAAGGTTGTCATAGAAAGAGCTGGGTATAGTGCAACCACCTTTACCAAACCCAGAGAAGCACTTGCACTGTTCAGGCAGGACCCAGGACTTTTTGACCTGGTAATAACTGACCAGACCATGCCCGGACTTTCCGGGGATGCTGTGATGAAGACATTGCTTGAACTCAGGCCCGAATTGCCCATTATTATGTGTACCGGCTACAGCGAAAGTGTTGATGCCGAAACTGCCCTGGAGCTTGGCGCTGCCGGGTACGTGAACAAACCGGTAGAGGTCTCGCATCTGCTTCAATTGATTAGAAATGCCATAGGTGCTCCCTCAGAATGAATGACAAAACTCCCGATCAGACAGCTGGGGTAGACCTTTCAGACGAGCTACTTGTTGCGCCAGTCGCATACATCCTCCTTGACAGTAATTTTATTCTGATTGGTGCAAACCAGAAGGCCGCCGATGCTGGCCTCCATGTAGGCGATAAGTTAACGGATTGTCTTGAAGAGGACACAAAGTCATCATTCCTGCAGCTAATCGAAGCATCGGGCAAAGGAGTATTCGAGGGGTCATATAACAATAAAGGACTGTTTGAATTCCATCTGTCACAGCCTGCTGACACGGCACGCACACAACTATGGGTGTTTGACTTGTCTGAGCTCAGGCTCATTCAAAGCCAACTTCAGCAGTTGAAGAAACCCGAACGGAAATTCCTGCACCAGATTAGCAACCTTGTTTCGAGCACAATCGGTTATGTGGAACTGGTTGAGTTAATGCTGGAAGAAAACACGGTTCTAAATGGTGAGCGCCTTGCCGCGATCAAACGTTATCAAAGTGAAATTGGTGCTGGGTTACGGCAGAGCGAGAACATCATTCAGCATGAAAAAAGTGGCGTAATGCCATATTCCGACAATCTTGGCTCCTCGACTCAACATGTACTGGTAGTGCACCCGGACCCAACGAGGGTAGAGCTGCTGGCAGAGCTTCTTCAATCGCAGCTGTACAAGGTGACAACCTTTTCAGATGCTGAGGCAGCTACGAAATTTGCCAGGTTGAATGGGGAATCCCTCAACCTTGCTATTCTTTGTGGGTCAAATCAACTTGCTGACTATCTGCTGGAGGTTAATACCAGTCTTAGGGTTCTCATATGCACAAACGAAAAATCAAATTTCGAAAGCAGCCGCATCTACACGATTACTGATACGCCTCTGGATATGAACGAACTTCTTAGCAAAGTCCAGGAAATCAGATCCAGTGCGGGTAGTTTATGAAACTAGTCAACCGCAGCGGAAAGGGTGGGTCCTATCTGCTTATGCAGTACGAGGTCTGCGACAGGGTCCATATTAGTGGGCTCATTATTGAGAATGACCAGTACTGCACCATTTTGTTTCGCCATTCGCGGGAACCCGGCGGCCGGATATACCACCAGCGATGAGCCGATGGCAATGAACATATCGCAGGCAAATGTTACCTCCTCTGCTCGCTGCATCTCTTTAACTGGCATTGACTGACCGAATGAGATTGTCGCCGTCTTGATAATACCCTGGCATAGACCGCAGCTGGGTAAGGTCTCATCAGCCAGAAATGACCGCCTGATATCTTCAAGTTCATACCTGTGTCCGCAATCCAGGCAGGTTGCGTAGTTAGCGTTCCCGTGCAATTCAATAATCTGCTCCTCAGAAACACCGGACCTGTGATGCAAACCATCTACATTCTGCGTAATGACGTGGCTCACCTTGCCAATTTGGACCAGTTTATTGATAGCAAAGTGTCCGGCGTTAGGTGCCGCCTCGGCCATCATATCGCCACCTGAAAATTTCCGGCGCCATGATTCTCTCCGCAGGTCTTCCGAGCGCACGAAATCATTAAAATCTATGGGTGTAATCTTGTTCCAGATTCCGTTTGGACCGCGAAAGTCAGGTATGCCTGACTCAGTTGATATCCCTGCGCCAGTGAAGACGACGATATTGCTGCTGGACTTAATCATTTGCCTGAAGGTCGCGATGTCTTCGTCCATAGGTTCCACCAATTTTCGGAGCGGGTCGACGCTATCATACAGATTTGACCCCCCGACCCGAAGATCTCGTCCGAAGATAGTGTCCGAAGATCTCGTCCGAAGATCTTGTCGAAGCTCTTGTTGAAGTACTGCTTTTCACGCACACTGAGATCTACAGTGAACTTTTTTCCCAGCTTACCTGACATGGTGATGCTGACATTCCGGGGGTCAGTCAATGCAGGTAGAGTATTTCTTTGATTGCTCAAGTCCATGGACCTACCTGGCCTATTCGCGCATCGAAACAATTTGTGCGCAACGCTCGGCGGAACTGATATGGAAGCCCATACTTGTAGGCGGTGTATTCAATAGCGTTAACACAAGTGTCTATGAACAGCGGGCGAACCCCATACCAGTTAAGGCTAACTACTATGCGAAGGATCTGCAGGATTGGGCGCGCCATCAGGGCATTACAATCGGATCTCCTCCAATCTTTCCTGTCAATTCAGTGAAAGCCATGCGCGGTTGTTTTGTGGCAATGGAAAAAGGATTGATTTCGGAGTATGTCGGGCATGTCTTTAGAGCCTACTGGACGCAACTCAAGGACATATCGAAGGATGAGGTATTGCAGGAAGTGCTCGATAGAACAGGCCTGGAGCAGACAGAATTTTTCCAAAAGATTACCATCCAGCTCTACAAGGACAAACTACGCGCCAATACCGAGGAGCTTATCCATCGTGGCGGTTTTGGATCACCCACCATGTTTTTGAACCAATCTGATATGTTCTTTGGCAACGACCGCCTTACCTTGCTTGAAGCCCGGCTCGGCTAGCCTGCCCGCTTAACTCTGATTCTGCTGAAAGCTCCGGGTTCACCGGTATCAAGAAAACCAAGCACCATCGAAGCACACTGCTGTGGGCTGGTAGTGCTCGTATCGACTTGTATATCGTAATCATCATGGGCGTGGCAAATATCTATATGACCCAGTGCGGTCCCTGGAAATCGACCTGGCCGGGCGGCCTCTCTCTCGTTAATTACATCGATGGGGCACAGCACGCCAACAAAGATCACTTCAAGTCCATCAAATACATCGAGGTAATCCCACAGAAATTCAGCTTCGAGAATAATATCATCAAGGATAATGTTATTGCCCGATTCTGCCATTGTCCTGACAGCACGACGCATTCCCTGTAACATTTTCACACCCGCCTCACCAAACCTGATAGCGCTGAAGGGTTCGCCTGAATCAGTCACGGGAACAACATTCATGCCTGCATCCCCGGTCGTACCTCGCGGCGAATTGAGCCCCCTGTACTTTGCTGGCAGCCCATCCCTGAACTGATCCAGGGCAATATGTAACCAGGGTTCTTCCGCAAGCTCCTGGAGAACCTGAGCAAGGGTCGTCTTTCCTGCACTTGATGCGCCGTTGAGAAAAATTATCTTGCCCTGCATGCCTGTCCCAGGTGCACTATCGGACGTTAATCGTTACATAGTTGCTTCCCAGCAGCAAACCACAAAACTGCAGTACTCACTGGATACAGGGCTCCTAATGGGTTCGTCACACGGCTGCCAGAGGCAGGCTTGGTTCAGGCTGGCGCATTCGAAAACTCGCTGCAGAGCTCCAGGACGCGCTCTACATCATCCCTGGATACATCCTTATGCAGAACCCAGCGCTGCCCGGAGACCGTAACATTATTATCAGCAAGCCAGGCGCTTAATGCAGAGAAGTACTCTCTCGACAGGTCCAGCAATACCATGTTGGTCTCCGGCTCCTCCAGCAGTCTGAAACCAGCAAGGCCACGCAGCCCATCTGCCAGGTTCGCAGCATTCTCATGATCCACCTGCAGACGCTCAATGTTGTTCTTCAGCGCATAGATTCCAGCGGCGGCAAGGATACCTGCCTGACGCATTCCCCCACCAAGCATTTTGCGAAGGCGTCGGGCCTTTTCAATGGTAATTCGATCACCCACCAGAACTGACCCAACGGGTGCCGCAAGCCCTTTTGACAGGCATATAGAAACAGTATCAAAATAGCTACATATCTCTTTGATATCTATAGACATTTTTACTGCTGCATTAAAGGCGCGCGCACCATCCAGGTGCTTCCTCAGACCATATTTCACAGCCAGCTGGAAAAAGTCAGCAAGGTAGTCCATGGCGAGTACTTTGCCGGTCTGGGTATTCTCCAGGCAAAGGAGTTTAGTTCTTGCAAAATGGAAGTCGTCGGGTTTGATTGTCTCAGCCACCTGCTCCAGATCCAGTTCCCCACGACCGTTGAACGGTAAAGGTTGTGGCTGAATACCACCCAATACAGCAGCGCCACCCGCCTCGAACCGGTAAGTGTGAGCCTCCTGGCCCGCTATATATTCGTCTCCACGCTCACATTGGCTGAGAACAGCCAGCAGATTACTCTGGGTACCACTAGAGACGAAGAGAGCCGATTCCTTCCCTGTAATTTCTGCCGCCAGGGTTTGCAAAGTATTGACCGATGGGTCCTCGCCATAAACATCATCGCCAAGCGGGGCATCGAACATGACCTGACGCATTGCATCGCAGGGTAACGTGACTGTATCGCTTCTTAAATCAATCAATTTGACCTCATCCCATCTTTCCAGAACCGCGTGAGTATCCAATAATTATCAACAGGATACTGAGTTTAGTTAAAGTTGGTCATTGCTTGCTGATCGCATTGACTTTAACCACTTTGATCGCTAATGTTTTCCGTAATTGAGGCTTAATTATGTATACCGGCATCGTAAAAGAACAGCTGCCTATCTCAGGCATTATCAAGAAAGAAGGTCTGATGACCTTTTCATTGGAATTTCCCGACTACCTTCTCGAAGGGCTTGAACTTGGTGGCAGTATCGCCATAAACGGTGTCTGTTTTACTGTAACCAATATCGATGGAAATAGCGTCAGCTTTGATGCTATCCGAGAAACATTGGCCTTATCAAACATCAAATACCTTGATATCGGCTCCATGGTTAATGTTGAGCGATCAGCAAAGCCAGATGCCGAAGTAGGTGGTCATATACTGTCAGGACACGTGATAAGCACCGCTACAGTCAGCCATATAGAAACTACTGAAAACAACTGCCGGCTGACCCTTTCGGGAGAAAGCCGCTGGCTCAAATATGTATTCGAGAAGGGATTCTTAGCGGTTAATGGTGCTAGCCTGACGGTCGCTAAACTCGAGCGGGAAAGCGAATCCTTTTGTATCAACCTGATCCCGGAAACCCTCAAACGAACTAATTTTTCGTGCTTGAGCGTTGGTGATGAAGTGAATATCGAGGTTGAGTCCCAGACCCAGGTGATTGTAGACACGGTAGAGCGTGTCCTGGCTGAAAATTATCAATGAAAACCACAGCGGCTGATCTTGAGATCACCGCTAATTACGATATGATGCGGCCCTTTCCAACAATGACTGAACCAGCAACATGACGCCAATCAGGCTGTTCGATACCTACGAACGTAAGATACGTGAGTTCAAACCTATTAGTCCTGGCAAGGTGGGGCTCTATGCATGTGGACCAACGGTTTATAACTATGCCCACATCGGTAATCTGAGAACCTATGTTTTCGAGGATATCTTGCGCCGTGTACTCGAATTCAACGGCCTTGAAGTAAACCATGTGGTGAATATCACTGATGTCGGTCACCTGACATCAGATGCGGACACGGGCGAAGACAAGATGGAGGTTGGAACTCGCCGCACCGGCATGACGGCATGGGAAATGGCCGAATTTTATGGCGACGCATTCAAAAGTGACCTCAGGCAACTTAACGCACTTGAACCCGCCACCTGGTGCAAAGCAACCGATCACATAGAGGAGCAGATTGCCTTTGTCCAGGATCTAGAAGACAAAGGCTATACCTACAGAACCGATGACGGCATCTATTTCAATTCACAGAAGTTGAATAGCTATGGATATCTCGCGCGCCTTGATATAAGCGGGCTCCAGGGCGGGGCCAGGGTAGAGCAGGGTGGCCGCCTGCACGTTACTGATTTTGCGTTGTGGAAATTTTCAAACCCCAACGAGAAGCGCCAGATGGAATGGGTCAGCCCCTGGGGAACCGGGTTTCCCGGCTGGCACATCGAGTGTTCAGCCATGTCAGCCAAATATCTGGGAGACTTTTTTGATATCCATTGTGGCGGTGAAGATCATATCCCCATCCATCACACTAATGAGATTGCACAGACCGAGGCCAGCAAGGGAACAAGGCTGGCTAATTTCTGGATGCATGGATACTTTTTACAGCTAAACAACGCCAAGATGGCAAAATCCAAGGGAGATTTCATCCGCCTTGAGACACTGGTGGAAGAAGGCTTCTCAACCCATGATTACCGCTACTATTGCCTCACAGCTCACTATCGCACTCAGATGTCATTCAGTCTAGAAAGCCTTGATGCAAGTCGTACGGCACTGGCAAGGATGCGCCAGACCGCGTACGACTGGGGTGAACCAGGTGAGATTTCCGAAGAGTATCTTCACCGCTTTGTCTCTTACATCAATGATGACCTCAATATGCCAAGGGCGCTGGCAGTAGTCTGGGAGATGATTCGGTCTGACCTGGCAGATGAGGCCAAAAAAGCGACTCTGCTTAAAGTAGATGAAGTGATGGGGTTGGACATTGGCGCATGGCACCCCGATGCGATAGAGGCTCCAGCCGAAGTGATGAATCTGCTGCAAGAGCGGGAACTGGCTCGTACAGAGAAGCATTGGCAACGGGCCGATGAATTGCGGGATATGATCGCCGAATATGGCTATGTGATTGAGGATACAGCGAATGGGCCAAAACTGTCGCGATGAAACTTATACATGGCGCTCTTGCCATTCCTTTATATCTGTCGCAGCACCGTCGAGTAGCTCAACTCCGAAACTGAAGGCACCGGACGCGTCTTCAAGACTCCAGCGAACTTTACTCGAGAGAAAGAATTTGCCAGGCTTCGCAGCGTCATCGACCCATAGGTCGATGACACACCCGGCAGGGATATTCTGTTCGCATGTTGCCTTCAGGCCGTTTTCCGATGAATTCACCATGTTGCTGGATAGCATCGTACCTATCAGATCCTAGTCCTCGGACTGTACAACTTGAAGGAACAGTCGCTCACTACTCTCTCGTCGGAATTCACGCCGCTTCTCATGCTGCTCACCGCCGCGTGACCGGGTTGGCTGATCAACACGACTGTTTCTGGTATTGGAGATGCCAGCAATCTTAGATAGAAGGAGCGACGTTGTCATACGGCTGTCCGTTATATTGATTTTGATTGAACAGACTGATGCTACAATTGTGCCAACTTTGCCAATACTGAAATAAATCGTTATTTTTCAGCGAGTTAAGAGTACAACCACGTGGAGGGTTTAGGTATACTCCACTGACCCAAATTGGCAGCCAGGGACAGAACGCGACATAATTTTGCCCTAAATGTGCTGTGGCCCTTCAGAGGTCAGCCACTTTAAGGAGATCATCATCAGCAACAACCAGTTTTTCGATGCCATCACTACCCGTCAATCAGAGCTAGAAACACTACTGTGCGTAGGTCTGGACCCTGATCCAGCACGTTTTCCACCGGCGGTACGCAAGGATAAGGAGCCGATTTTTACCTTCAACAAGGCGATGATCGACGCCACATCCGACCTCGCCTGTTGCTACAAGCCCCAGTTTGCCTTCTACGCAGCTAATGCCGCAGAGCAGGAACTGGAAAAGACGATTGCCTATGTCAGGGATCTTGGCATACCCCTGATACTAGATGCCAAACGTGGCGATGTAGGCAGCACGGCGGAAAACTATGCAACAGAGGCATTCGAAAGATACGGCGCTGACGCCGTAACAATTAACCCCTATATGGGACTAGACGCGATGCAACCTTTCCTGGCATATGCTGAGAAGGGCATTTTTGTCCTGTGCCGGACCTCAAACCCGGGCGGAGCTGATATACAGAACCTGGTGATGGAGGACGGTGAACAGCTATACGAGCGTGTCGCCGGCCTTGCAACTCAAAACTGGAATTCGAATAACAATGTGGCCCTGGTCGTGGGGGCCACCCAGCCTGGCGAACTTGCCAGGGTAAGGGAAATCACCGGGGACATGACGTTTCTCCTCCCCGGAATCGGAGCTCAGGGCGGTGATATTGAGGCAAGTATTAAGGCGGGGCAGGGGGGTGGTTTGATCGTATCCTCATCCAGGGCCATACTTTATGCCTCCTCCGGAGAGGATTTTGCGGAGGCCGCTCGTCAGGTTGCCCAATCGACCCGGGATGCGATAAACCAGCACTACAAATGACCAGTGTATTTAGACTGCTGCTGGTGACCTGCCTGGCAGCCATCACCTGGCTTGCCTTGACCAGCGATCCCATGCCAACTGCTTTTCAGGTCTGGGACAAGCTGAATCACTGGGTGGCATTCATTACACTGGCGTTTCTTGCAGATTATTCTTTCCCGCAAAGCCAGAAAAATTGGATAAAGTGGATATCTCTCACCGCCTACGGCCTCGGTCTCGAAATCATTCAGTTGCTCCAGGGACATCGGTACTTCGAAGCACAGGACCTGCTGGCGGATATCATTGGTATCAGTTGTTACCTGCCACTAAGAGGGTATCTGCAGCGCATTCCTGTCCTATCACCTAAAAATCCCGGTGACGACCAGGGCAGGTGAATCAAATTACAGGGACAGCTCACTCCAGATGGGGCAGTGATCAGAAGGCCTGTCCATGGCGCGGATTTCCTGGTCTATGCCGGCATCCATGCAAAACTTAGCGGCAGCTTCTGAAAGCAGGATCAGGTCAATCCTGAGGCCACGCCTGGGGTCTTTTTCATACCCTCGGCTACGATAGTCAAACCAGCTAAAGGTGTCGTCCACGTCAGGGTAGTGCGCACGATAGCTATCGACCATACCCCAATCGAACACTTTCTGAAGCCACTCTCGTTCTTCAGGCAGGAAGGCTGTTTTACCTTCCTTAAGCCAGCGCTTCATATTCGGCTCACCAATACCGATATCATTGTTTATCGGCGCAATATTCATGTCGCCCATTACCGCCAGCAGGTCATTGGGGCTGTATTCCTTGACCAGATAACTTTGTAGATCCGCATAGAACTTCTGTTTACCGGGAAACTTTGTCGGGTGGCTTCTGTTTTCGCCCTGGGGGAAATAGCAGTTAATAACCGTTAATTGACGACTATCTGGCAGTAAATAATTACCTGCGATGAATCGTCGCTGACTGGCATTGTCATCGAGGTCAAACCCCTTAACGACCCTGACGGGCTTTTCCTTTGAGAGTAGAGCCACACCATAGTGGGACTTCTGGCCATGAAATTCGACGTGATATCCGAGTTCAGCTATTTCATCCACAGGAAATTGATCATCAGCTACCTTGGTTTCCTGGATACCAATAATGTCAGGAGCGTGGTTATCGATAACAGCCTGCAGTTGATGAAGACGCACTCTAATGCTGTTGACATTGAAAGAGACAAGTCGCATCTGGAAAGTTTCTGTCTAGTATTCGAGCAAATTTAAGGTTGAAACCTTGGGATCATTTTTGACTTTCAGCTCAAAAGTCAGGCCTTCGGCTGCAATGTAAGAGCCGATCTTACTGCCGCTTGATTTGAAGTAATTGGCTGACTCGAGTGCTATTTCATCCAGCGCAGAATCAGTTCTTTCAGGATCATGGTGGAACATTGCGAGGTTCTTCACCTGGGCATCCACGGCAAGCTGGCGCACCTGGGATATCAGTGAGTGACCCCAACCGTGCTTTTCGGGCATATCCACCTCAATATACTGGGCATCGTGGACCAGCAGATCCACGCCACGGCAATATTCAACCCACTCATCGTAGCTGGTATGAGGTTTGTCTGGTGGATCCAGTTCGTTATCAGTGACATAGGCAAATGACACGCCATCTTCCTCAACGCGGTAGGCATGTCCGCCACCGGGGTGATTAAGGTCCATTCGATCTGTTTTGTACGGCTTATCGAGAAGATATTTCTCAACTTCATCAATGGTCGAAACACGGGAGGGCAGATCCCCTGCATGAACCGGGAAATTTGACCCGTCCATCTGTTCAAGGATTGCTGCCAGCGCGACAGCATTGCCTTCAACACCCTGGAAGACGATTATTTCCCTGTCTGGCTAATATATGGGCCCAAAAAATGGATAGCCCTGTATATGGTCCCAGTGACCGTGGCTCAGGAGCAAAAGGATTGGCTCCGAGTGACGGAGCATATCGATTCCCAGCCTTCGAATTCCGGTCCCGGCGTCGAAAATCAGGTTTTCTCCCGAGTTCAGGCGAACATGCATGCACGAGGTATTGCCACCGTACTTAACTGTCGCAGCACCCGGTGCGGCAATCGAGCCACGTACGCCATAGAAGGTGATATGCATAAGGTATGGCTAGCCTGATCTTTTTCCAGTGATTAGATCCCTGAATTTGTCTAACAGGGTTTCATATTTGTAATCAGTAAATTCGCCGGCATCAAAGTACATTCCGTGATCTTCACAAGCCTCATACCAGATATGCGGCTGTGTTGGGTCTGACACCTTGGACATCCGCTTGCCACAGCGAGGGCAGTCCACTTCTTCAATCTTATTGTATTCCTTACCAACTTCCGGGTCACCGCTATCAACGAACTCCGACATCCACTTTTCCTTGAGCGTTTCTGCTTCACCCACATCGAACCAAATCCCTTTGCAGTTTGTGCACCGGTCAATGACCATATTTCGTCCATAGGTGACTTCTTCCATTTGTGCGTGGCACTTGGGACATTCCATATTGGAGTTACCTTGTATATTAAGTTCTTCTTCACGAAACTGACTGACTAAAAATCACCCAGCTTTTTGAAAAGTATACTTAGTCTCTGCCAAATATGCATGTTCACCGATATATTCCGACAGTGTTGCAACAATATTGCGAATGTCATCCGACGAGGGGTAGGTTCAAACGCGCCGACGGTCATTTATAGAGCGTTACCGGGGCTGCTGCCGGATCATTGATTAGGCACTACTGGGCCTATCAGGCACACCATGACCCCCGGATCTTCGAAAAATGCACCTTCTCCCCATTTTTACACTGGGCTTACGTGAAAAGGACTTTTTCTGAGACTATACTCCTACTGGCAGACGGTCATTTGACACGAGGTTTACTTTGATCAAATCTCATCCTGAAGAATCAGATCACCTTGATAAAGAGCTCGAGCAGGCCCGGACAGAGCTCAAAAATACAATTAAGGTGCTGGAGCGAAGCGAATCACATTTGCGCACATTGTTGAATACAATTCCCGAGCTCGTCTGGCTGAAAGATGCGCAGGGAACATATCTTGGGTGCAACAAAAGGTTTGAACGTTTCTTTGGCTCATCAGAAGCAGATATCGTCGGTAAAACAGATTATGATTTTGTCGATAAGAAGCTAGCAGACCAATTCCGCGAAAATGATGCCAGGGCATTAGCGAAAGGAAAACCAAGCGTTAATGAAGAAGAAGTAACATATGCTGATGATGGGTGGGCATCATGAAATTCTTGAAACGATTAAGTCACCTATATACGAATCCGATGGCACAATTATCGGTATATTGGGTATTTCCCATGATATTACTGAGCGCAAAAGAACGCTTGAAGAAAAAGAAGATCTCATTGCCAGTCTTGAAAAAGCACTGGATGAAGTAAATACCCTTCGTGACTTTATTCCCATATGTGCTAACTGCAAAAATATTCGAAATGATGACGGGTATTGGGAAAAAATTGAGACCTATATATCAAAGCATTCTGGTTCACAGTTCAGTCATGGCATTTGTGAACCTTGTGCCAAAGAGTTATACCCAGATTTCTATGATGATTAAGTCAGGGGTCCAAAGTAACTGGCCATCATAAAACGACTTCGGCTATAGCCAATAAAGACCAGGTGACCAGCAGCATTAGCGGCTATCAGCCTGGGGTCCTGAATAGCCCTACCTACGCGAGTGCGCATAATATATATTATGTTAAATTATAGACATATGAACAGGAATGGATAAACCAGACCATCAGAAACAGGAAACCTAGACCCGCCCGCCTACTCCTCACTTTGTCGATACATTCAGTTAAGATGCGCACAAACACCCAACACCACATTCAGGGGTTCAAGGCTTGGATACGCTCGAACAGCTACGACATCGAATAGCAGACGACTATCTGACAGCCGAACCAGAGATGGTCCGTCGCTATGCTCGAGCCATCAAACCTTACAGGCTTGAACGTCAGGCTGTCACAGCCGAGACTATCAGTCTGATTGGTGAAATTCGCTCACACCCTGACTTTAATAGTGGGCTGGACGCCTTTATGGCGGAGTACAGTCTTGACTCTAGCGAAGGCATTCGCCTCATGACCCTTGCTGAAGCTCTGGCGCGTATACCCGATGAGGCAACCAGGGAAGCTTTAATTCGCTCTAGACTTACCGGCGCAGATTGGGCAAACCATTTGGGAAAGAGCCTTTCGACCCTGGTCAATTCTTCTACGCGCGCCCTGCTGTTCACTTCTGCGGTGCTTGAGACAGATGAAATCCCGTTCCTGTCCGGGATCATTCAACGCCTGGGTGAGCCCGCAATCCGCATGGCAATCGAAATTGGCATGGGTATTTTCAGTGAACACTTTGTGCTGGGTGAAACCCTCCAGCAGGCGCGCAGTAAAATCAAGAAAGACAGGTCCCAGTATCGATATTCTTTCGACATGCTTGGCGAAGCCGCATTGACAAGGGAAGATGCTCAAAGTTTCTTCGAAGCCTATGGTGAAGCGATCCGTTTTGCCGGCAAATTCGATATTTCATCCATTTCTATCAAACTATCAGCCCTTCACCCACGTTATGAGGCCAATCAGCTCGCCAGAGTCGATGATGAGCTCTACCCCGCCATCCATGACCTGGTAAAGCTCGCCCGTGACCTTAATGTACAGATCACAATTGATGCAGAGGAAGCAGATCGCCTTGAGCTATCATTGAGCCTGATTGAGCGATTGATCAAAGACGGTCCGGGCAAGGGTTTCGAACAACTTGGCCTTGCTGTCCAGGCCTATTCCAAGCGAGGAGAAGCGGTCATCAATTACCTGGCTGAACTCGGGCAAGAAAATCGTCAGAGAATTCCTGTCAGACTGGTTAAGGGCGCCTATTGGGATACCGAAATCAAGATGGCCCAACTAATGGGGCTCGATGACTACCCTGTCTTTACGCAAAAAGCACATTCAGACATCGCCTTCCTCTACTGCGCAAAACTCATGCTTCAGCAGCAAGACTACCTCTTCCCTCAATTTGCGACACATAATGTACAGACAGTTGCCAATATTCTGCACTGGACTCAGTCCGAAACTACAGACTTACAGTTTGAATTCCAGCGCCTACATGGCATGGGGTCTGCCCTCTACGACTGCCTGCTGAGCCGCCATCAAGGTACAGCATGCTGCATCTATGCGCCTATCGGAGCACAGCAGGAGCTGTTGCCCTACCTGATCAGGCGCCTGCTGGAAAACTCTGCCAACAGCTCATTCGTAAATCAACTTGCCAGTGGTACAAGTGCAGTGGAGCTTGCCCGCCATCCTGTCTATCTGATGAACCACGATGCTGAGATTCCAAAGCCCAGGGACCTGTTTCCAGGGCGCCAGAACTCAAGCGGACTAAACCCTAGCTACAGTACGCACAGGAAATGGTTACTCAATGGAATCTCTCAATTTAAAGATTCAAGCTGGCGCTATGAGGGCAAGGATGTGCATAAAATCAGTTCACCTGTAGATGGCGAACTGGTTGGGGAACTGGGTTTCGATTCTCACGAGAGTACGCTAGATACAATTCGACGGGCACAATCAGCGGCTCCCCAGTGGGCTGCCCTCCCCCTCGCCAGCCGCACCGGCCTGATTCGCAACTTTGCCAATGCGCTACAGGATAATATGCCCGAGCTTATTACCCTGATGGGAAGGGAAGCAGGAAAATCCATCGTATCTTCAATTGCTGAAATTCGTGAAGCAGTTGACTTCTGCCGCTACTATGCTGCTCAGGCTGAGGCCAACCTGAACAAGGAATTGCCTGGGCCGAACGGCGAGAAAAACCGTCTTACCTATCATCCTCGCGGTGTTTTTGCCTGTATCAGTCCCTGGAATTTCCCTGTTGCAATTTTTTCCGGCCAGATTGTAGCTGCACTGGTAACAGGGAATACAGCGATAGCAAAACCAGCTGAACAAACCAGTCTGACCGCACATCGGGTAGTAGACCTGATGCACGAGGCGGGCATCCCTCACGACGTCATACAGATCTTGTGCGGTGAAGGGGAGAAAATCGGCACGAGTCTAACCAGTGATGAACGAATAGATGGCGTTGTGTTTACTGGTTCTGTTGCTACCGGTAAGACGATAAATCAGGTACTAGCCAACCGCCCTGGTCCCATTGTCCCTTTTATCGCGGAAACGGGTGGGCAGAATACGATGATTGTGGATTCCTCAGCACTGCCTGAGCAGGTAGTAAAGGACGTTCTGGTATCTGCATTCGATAGTACCGGGCAAAGATGCTCTGCACTGCGCGTTTTGTATCTGCAGGATTCCTGTGCAGATAACATTATTGAACTGTTGACTGGCGCGATGCAGGAATTAAGGGTCGGAGACCCCCTGGACCTGTCTGTGGATATTGGACCCGTCATCGATACAGCAGCACTCTCCAGGCTGCAAAACCATATCGAGGTTCTTGACCGGGACGCCACGCTGATAGCACGTACACCATGCGAAAAGATGGCAGGCAATTATTTCGCGCCCTGCTGCTATGAGATTCAAACGATAATGGAGCTGAAGGAGGAACATTTTGGTCCGGTGCTGCATATCATTCGATACAGTACTGACGACCTGCCACAGATCTTTGCAGAGATCCGCGCAACAGGCTTCGCACTAACATTGGGCATCCATTCCCGCAACGAGACGATGGTGGACTACATCACTGAAAATGTCCCCGCGGGCAACGTCTATATTAACCGCAATATGATTGGTGCAGTGGTCGAGTCTCAACCCTTTGGGGGGTCCGGGTTATCAGGGACAGGCCCGAAGGCAGGTGGTCCTCATTATCTGAGTCGTTTCACTGTTGAGCGGAGCATCAGCGACAACATTGCCGCAATAGGTGGCGCTATTGACCTGATAGGCGGACAAGGCCGATGAAGGATACGGGACAGTTAAAGCGCCTGTTTCTTGATGAAGCACCCATGATTGACGTAAGAGCTGAAGTCGAGTTTGCTCAGGGTGCATTCCCCGGCGCCGTGAATATCCCTATTCTTAATGACAATGAACGACACCTGGTGGGCATAAGCTATAAGGAGGATGGGCCCGATGCGGCAGAGAAGCTCGGCCATGAACTGGTCTCCGGTGATATAAAGGTGCAGAGACTCAATTGCTGGCTGGATTTTGTTGATCAAAACCCTGGCACACTCCTCTATTGTTTTCGCGGAGGCAAGCGATCACAAATTGCATGTGAGTGGCTGAAGGATGCGGGCATGGACGTTATGCGAATACCCGGTGGTTACAAATCTATGCGGCGTTTCCTCCTGGATCAGTTCCAAAAAATACCGAGGCTAGTTGTCGTTTCAGGTAAAACCGGTGTAGGAAAGACGGAATTGCTGACGCAGCTTGAAGACAGTCTCGACCTTGAACATCTCGCCCACCATCGTGGCTCTGCGTTTGGCAGACATCTGGACCCACAGCCCTCGCAGATCAGTTTTGAGAACACTGTTGCGATAAAATTACTGAAATTCAATTCGTGCAACCCACTTGGTCACCTCTTCCTCGAAGACGAGGGTAGACTTATCGGCAGAATTCAGTTGCCACAGGCATTGCAGGTTGCGATGAAACAGGCACCCATCGTCTTGCTGGAAGATACCCTTGAAAGCAGGGTCTGCAGAATTTACCAGGAGTATATTGTCTGTCAGTGGCAGGAGTACTCACTTCGCTTCTCCAATGAAGCCCAGCGCTGTTTTGCGGAATACCTTACTACGGCAATTGACGCCATTCGCAAGCGGCTTGGCGGTGTGGCCCATGCTAAGGTTCGCAAATTGCTCCAGGATGCACTTGAGAACCAGAAATCTGGGAACTTTGAGGCCCATAAATCCTGGATCAGATCGCTTCTCCAGGATTATTATGACCCTATGTACAGTTACCAACTCGAAAAGAAAGCCGACCGAATAGTCCACAGAGGCGCTCTTCACGAAATCCTGTCCTGGGCAAACCAGCCGGTAAACCTCGCGCATGGATGACTCGGACTCTGAGGAAAGCCCGGTGGGCGAAGAGCAGACCCACCAGTACTGGCACCTGCTGCGCGACCCGATCGCATTTCAATTTAAACTTACCCTCGATGCACTTCGCGACCTGTTACTAAGTCCGATCTCGATAGTTGCAGCACTGGCCGGTCTGATTAGAAGGCAGGACGATCCGGGGAAATACTTCCACGATCTGCTTCGACTTGGGCACAGAAGTGACCGCTGGATCAATCTCTTTGGCAAACGGGAACCGCTAGAGGATGACTTGCCTGGCATGTCATCCGACACCTATGTCCGCAAGATGGAAAACCTGGTAATCGATGAGTACAAAAAGGGTGGCCTGGTTAAAAACCTGAAAGACTCAACCGATGGCCTGATCAATAAGATTCGCAAAGAGTAATCAGCCATGCAACCTGAGGGCATACAATCAGGCGGGATCCTCGCTGACTCTCACCAAGAGGACGTTGGTATTCAATTTTTCCAGAATAGATTCGGCCGTACTACCCACACTTAAGCCAGCAGGACCTTCTCGAGAAACGTTACCCATCACGACGAATCGGCTACCAGGTCTTTAGACACCTTGGGTATCACCCAGTCCACAGGACCTTCTATAGGGTGCTGGTGTTCACCAAGTACGCCATATTTCTCACCCAGCGATTTGAGATTGGATTCAACCATGTTCGACATCTTGCTTCGATAACCGGCAAGAGATTCATAGGCCTTGGTTAAGGGAACAAATACAGGCGGCGGCGGGTATGCTGAAACCACATGCAGTTCAAAGTCCAGTTGTCTTGCAAGATAACTGGCTCTATCCATTATGGCGGCATTGAGTGAGATGTGGAACTGGCTTTCGGGTGCTGCATCAATCGCCGCCAGCCTCCCGACCATGACCCTGCTTCCATCGACAACGGTCTGTATGAACGAACTTTTCTGGGTACCGCTTAGAAATGATGCGATGCCTATTGCGGTATCGTAAGCGCACATAAAAAGGTGCAAAGAAGCACCCGTGGCTTCTGCTATATAGGTGGCTCTTACCAGGGCGGGTTGTTTTTCTTGTTGGGCTTCAAGAACGACAAAGATTTTTTTTATTTTTCGCATTAGTTCTTGCTTACCTTCTAGCCTGATTGTGAATTTGAATTAAGACGCTCCTTATCAACGACCTCCACGGCTTGTTGGATTTTCGGATAGGCTTCCATAAGTTTGTTGAGGTCCTCCTGTTTCAACTCATAAAGTGAACAGGGTGTTGCCGCCACTGAAGTGGCATTCCGCGGCGCACTATGCAGTAAAGCCGCCTCACCGAAAAAGTCACCGGCGTACAGGGTCGCGACCTGGTTCACCTCCCCTCCATCTTCCCTCAGAACATTTGCGATGCCCCGCGCAATGAGAAACATGGAATCACCTACCTGTCCCTGTTTAATAATCGCAGTGCCCCGTGGCACAGTCTTCGGTCGCAGATAACCGGCAATAGTTTCAAATTCTGAATCCATATCATGAAAAAGTGGAACCTTACGCAGTATTTCAGAGACTTCTATTTCGAAAGCAGCAGAGATATTGTCCTGCTTAAGCTGGCGTAGTCGTGCCTCCTGATCCTTCATAATTTCACTGGCAATACCCCTGTTGATCATGCCCAGTTCCGCTGCGTGTTCCACAGATTCGTGTTCAGCTACCA
>Ga0187827_10001614_pt1 | contig 32718 bp, 9 predicted proteins | sample ETNtaG_39_FD_167969 | JGI IMG/M metagenome (GOLD analysis project Ga0187827, IMG submission 167969) | Marine microbial and viral communities from oxygen minimum zone, Eastern Pacific Ocean - ETNP2014_SV_150_PacBio MetaG (Illumina Assembly) | ecosystem: Environmental > Aquatic > Marine > Hypoxic...
GCCGATTCCGATGCCGCCGCCTGCGGAATCGGTGATGGTGATGTTGGCTGTGCCGCTGTTGAGCCCGCCGGAGAGCTCCACATCGCTGGCAGTGATGGTGATGTTGCTGTTGGTGCTGATGATGGTGCCGGCAGTGTTATTCAAAGTGCCGCCGTCCGTATCGACATCCGCATCCAGGCTGATACCGCCGGTCTGGCTGGTCAGGTTGGCGGCGACGGTGATTCCATCATCGGCACGCACAACCAGGGCCTGGGCAAACACAGAATCATTGCCGCCGGTACCAAAAGAGACGGTGCCGTCATTGCTGGTGGCATCGGTCGCATCGAGACTGATAGTGTTGGCAATGTTGGTGCTGTTGGCGGCTGTGATGCTGTCAACGTTGATGGTGGCTTCCGTGCTGAGGACAAACGTGCCGGCGGTAATGCGGCCAAGCTCGGTATCGGAAATCTTGACGTTTCCTCCACCGGCAGCGCCAAACTCGATGCCGCCATTAAATGCATCCGTCACCGTTACCGTGCCCGAACCGGCGTCAACTGTGCCGTCCAGGACCAGGTCATCAAGGGTCATATCTATATTGTTGTTGCCGGTGGAAATCGTGACATTGGCGGCGACGTTGACCTCGCCATCGGTCTGGAGGTCGAGCCCGCCGTTGTAAGTGGCGTTGTTGTTCGCGAAAAGAATGTCGCCATTGCTGTTAATGGTCGTCGTGCCGGTGATATTGGTCGTATCAGAGGAGGCGACATTATCGATAGTGATGTTGCCGGTGGAGACAAAGGTGAGGCCGCCGGCCGTCGTAATGCTTTCGTATTCGCCATTTGCCCCGGTAGAGATATTCATCCCGTCAGGGTCTATCGTGTCGCCAATGGCAATACCGTCGCCGTTGGCTTCCGTGATGGTGATGAGCCCGGCGCCGCTGTTGATAGCGCCGCTGGTATTCATATCGAGATCGTTTGCGATGATATTGATGGCCTGGCCGCCGCTGTTGACCGTCCGGCTGTCAAAGATTTCCAGGTCGCCGATACCATTGCTGTCCGCGTCTGCATTGAGAGTAATGGCGCCGACAACCGTGGTGAGGTCGACTTCGACCGTGATGCCGTTGTCCGCCAGGGCAATCAGAGTATTGAAAGTGGAGTTCGGGACGGTGATGTTTTCAAAAGTAATCTCATCGTCCGCAACGAGGGTCAGATTCCCGCCAGTATTGCTGCTCTGCGCGGCGGTAACACCGTCCACCAGCACCAGCCCTGTCGTGGTAAGCGTGAGCTCACCCGCGGTAATGCGCTGCAGCTCAGCGCCATTGATATTCAAACCGAACGGGACAAGGTCGGCAGAAGTGCCCCCCAGCCCGATGCCCGGGCCGGTAGAATCGGTGATGTTCATCGCGGCGGTGCTGCTGGTAAGGCTCGCATTCGCATTCAGGACAATATCGTCAGCAGTGATAAGGATGGTTTCATCGTTGGAGCTCACTGTCACGTTGGCGCTGACAGTAAAGTCGCCGGTGCCATCGGCATCGTTATCAGAATTAAAGGTCATGGTGCCGCCGGCTGTATTGGTAGACAAACCGACACCAACTGTAATGCCGTCATCCGCCTGAACTACCAGCGCGACATCAAAGACCGAGGCCCCGGTAGCAAAGGTCACCGTCGTATTGCTGCTGATGGTAAGCGTCCCGCTGATTTCGCCGCTGTTAAGCGCGGTAATGCCGTTGACCGTGACGCTTCCGGTCGTATTCAAGGTGATATCGTTGACAGCAATAAGCTGAAGCTCCGCACCGGTGAGCTGAAGCCCTACTGCAGTGTTGCCAAGCCCGATGCCACCGCCATCTGAATCGGTGATAGTGACATTGCCTGCGGCGGCATTTATCCGGCCGGCGGTATTGAGATTCATGTCGTCAGCAACAATGACGGCATTTTGATTATTCGTCGTCAGCGTCACTAGATTATCAATGGTGAACGTGCCGCCACCGGCCGCATCCGCATCCGCGTTAATGGAAATATCACCACTGGTCAGATTGACGGCAGCGTTAAAGGTGACTCCGTTATCGGATTGAAGAGCAACCTCATTGGTAAATGTAGAGCTGCTGTCAACGGTAATAAGCCCGGTGGAATCCACCGTAATAGTGCCATTAATGCCAGCGCTGTTGGTCGCGGTGATGCTGTCGATATTGACGGTACCGGCGGTCTCCAGCGTGAGATTCTCGCTGGAGATATTAGCCAGTTCGGCGTCCGAAAGGTTGAGCCCCAAGGTGACATTACCAAATCCGATACCAGTACCATCAGAGTCGGTAATTGTTGTGGTATTTGAGCCACTGTTGAGATTACCGGCAGTAATGTCGATGTCATCAGCCGTGATGGAAAGGCCCAGATTATTGCTGTCTACATTAGCGTTGCTGTCCACGATCAATGTACCACCACCGGTGTTGTCTACGTCGGCATCCAGGTTAATGCCTCCATTCACAATCGAGATGTTCCTGCTGACGGTTATCCCGCTGTTCGCCTGAGCATCCAAGGCATTCTGGAAGGCCGAATCATTGTTGGCGAAAGTGAGCTGATTGCCGGCCTGAATGGTGAAGGTATTAGAGATATTGGTCGTATTGGTTGAAGAGACTCCGTCGACCGTGACGTTTCCTGTAGTCACGAAGGTAAGGTTGCCGGCTGTAATGTTGACCAATTCGGAATCGCTGGCGGTCAGCCCGAGGCTGGTGGCGCCCAGACCGATGCCATCACCGTTAGAATCGGTAATCGTGGTGTTCGACGTGCCACTGTTGATATTCCCAGTGAGAGTGACATCACTGGCAGTGATAGAAAGCACCTGGTTGCTGCTGTTAACCGTGGCACTGGCGTCCACGTTGAACACTCCACCTCCCGCGGCATCGGCATCGGCATTAATGCTGATACCGCCGTTGTTGACGGTCAGATTCTGGCTGGCAACAACATTGTTATCTGACTGGAGATCGAGGGCGTTGGTAAAGGTCGAGGCATTGTTGGCTACAGTAATGGCGCCAGTGGCATCAATAGTCGTTGTGTTGGCGATGTTAGAGCTGTTGGCGGCGGTGATATTATCAACGGTCACCGCGCCGGCGGTGTTCAAGGTGAGAGAATCGGCGGTGATGGCCTGCAATTCCGTGCCCGTGAGATGAACACCGAGTGCGGTATCGCCAAGTCCAATGCCCGTACCATCCGAATCAGTAATCGTGGTGTCCGCATTACCGCTGTCCGTCGTACCGGTGAGAGCGATATCATCCGCAATGATATTCAGAGTGCTGTTGGTAGTACTTAAAGCCGCAACAAGAGTAAAGGTGCCGCCGGCGCCTGTGGTGGTATCGGCATTGATGTTTGTCGTACCCACAGTCGTCAGATCATCATTAACAGTAATGCCATTGGCGGCATTCAGATCCAGCGCACCAGTGCCGGTGATATTACCATTCGAAGCGGACAAAGTCAGAATACCACCGGAAGCAGAGACATTAACACCACCGGCAAAAGAGATGTTGTCTGTGCCGTCAGCCGCTGAATCTGCGTCACCATTCAGCCCAATCGATCCGCTGCTGCTGGTGAGATCCTGATTTACGTTGATGCCATTATCTGCCTGGATATCCAGAGAGTTGGTGAATGTTGAGGCGTTGTTCGCAAAGGTAATGTTGCCGGCAGAATCAATCGTAACCGTATTGCTGATATTGGTGCTGTTGGCTGCAGAGATATTGTCTACTGTAACATCACTGCCCGTCTGGAAGGTCAGGTTACCGGCGATGATGTTCCCGAGTTCAGCATCCGAAATGTTCAACCCGAGGGTTGTATCACCGAGACCGATTCCGCTGTTATCAGAATCAATCAGCGTGATGGTGCTGGTGCTGTTAAGGCTTCCAGTGAGCGCAAGGTCGTCTGTGGTGATGCTCAGAGTATTGCTTCCGGTGTTGATGGTCACCCCTGCCGCGACAACCAGGCTGCCGTTGCCGTCGTTGTTGTTATCAGCAACGATGACGACATCGCCAGAAGCGGTCAGATCATCATTAACAGTCACGCCGGTATTCGCTGTCGTAAGGGTGAGATTGCCGGAAGTGATATCTCCATTGGAGGCATTAAGTGTAATTCCGTTGGAGGAAGTCACGGTGACGTTACCAAAGGCAATGTTGTCCGTGCCGTCTGCATTGTTATTGGAGTCACCATCAAGAGAAACAGCACCACTTACGCTGGTGATGTTCTGGTCGACGGTGATGCCATTGTGAGCATCGACAATCAGCGAGTTTGTGATGTTTGAGCTGTTGTTGGAGAAGGAGACGCTTGCGTCGGAATTCAAAATCAGGTTGCCGGTAATGTTGGCGGTATTGGCCGCTGTAATGTTGTCGGCCGTGATACTGCCGGCCGTGGTGATGTTCAGGCCAGTGGCAGAGATGTTGCCCAACTCGGCATCGGAGAGATGCAGACCGTTATTGATGGCCGTATCTCCAAGGCCGATTCCCGTACCATCGGAATCGGTTATCGTGGTAGCAGCAGACCCACTGTCCAGGTTACCACCGGTCAAGTCGATATTATCAGTAGTGATAGCGATGGTGGTGTTGGTGGAACTGATGGCGGCATTCACATCCAACAGGCCGTCGTTATCACCACCATCGGTGTCCGCCGATATCGTAAGGGTGCCGACGGTCGTCAAATCATTATTGACAGTGACACCATCAGCAGCATTCAGGGTGAGGGTGCCGGCACCGGTGATATTACCGTTGGCGGCCGTCAGGGTGAGACTGTCGCCGTTTGCATTAAGGGTGATACCCGCAGACAGGGCAATGCTGACATTGCCGTCAAGAAGGACCGAGCTGGCGTTGCTGGTTATGTTTCGACTGGCGATGACACCATCATCTGCATCAACTGAAAGGGCATTGGTGAAGGTCGAATCCACATTGGAGAAAGAGATGTTGCCGCCGTTGGCGGTCAGCAGAGCTGTGCCGGAAATATTAGTGCTGTTCACTGCGGTGATGCCGTCGACGATGATGTCCCCATTTGCTCCAGTCGTCAGGTTCAGGCCGGCGGCGGTAATGGCCTGAAGCTCTGCGCCCGAGATATTCACGCCATTGGTCACTGGAGTACCGCCAAGACCGATGCCACTGTTCGCATCGGAATCTGTAATGGACACCGTGCCTGCGTCGGCATTTATGCTGCCAGCAATATTGATGTCATTAGCAGTAACGAGCAGGTTATTTCCACCGGTATTCAGCACAGCACTGATGATCAGTTCGCCATCATCGTCACCCGTATTGTTGTCGGCATCGATCGTCGTCGTGCCGCTGGTCGTCACGTTGGCGGCAAGATTGACATCGTTGTCGGCGGTGATGTTCAGGGTGCCGGCAACATTTGTGATGTCATTGATGGTGACGCTGCTCGAGTCACTGGTAAGGGTCAGGTTGCTGGCGGAGATGCCTCCGGTGGTAGCATCCAGCGACAGAGTATTGCCGGCCTGGATGGTGAGGCCGTCGCCGATGCTGATGGTGCCATCTACGTTGTTATCGGAATCGCCATCAAGGGCAATTGAACCACTGGTGCTGGTAAGGTTCTGTCCGACAGTGATATTGCTGTTGGCCTGAACTGACAGGCTGTTGGTAAAGGTGCTGTCAGCATTGGAAAAAGAAACGTTTGACCCGGAAGAGAGCAAGGTTGCCCCAGTGATGTTGCTAGTATTCCCACTGGTAATGCCATCCACAAGGATGCTTCCCGTGGTGCTCAGCGTGAGATTCGAGGCAGCGATATTACCCAGCTCTGCATCGGAAATATTCAATCCACCATTGATCGGCGTGCCGCCAAGCCCGATACCCGTGTTGTCTGAATCGGTGATGGAAAGGTTCCCCGAAGCAATCGAACCAGTGGAATTAAGGTCAATGTCGTTCGCGGTAATAGAGATGACATCGCCGTTACTGCTGACGGTAATGCTATCGGCAACATCCAGGTCACCAGTCCCATCGCCATTGGTGTCGGCGTTCAGAGTCAGGCCGCCGGTCTGAATGGTGACATTGCGATTGACGTTGATTCCGCTTTCGGCCTGGACGCTCAGAGCATTGGACAAGGTGGAATCGCTGTTACTGAAAGAGACGGCATTGCCGGTGCTCTGGACGGTCAGAGTACCCGTGATGTTTGCGGAGTTTGCGGCGGTGACATTATCCACCGTGGCCGCGCCACTGGTGCTCAGACTCAGACCGCCGGAGGTGATGATGTTGCCAAGTTCGGCATCGCTGACGTCAAATCCGACTGCCGTATCTCCAAAGCCGATACCGGTGCCGTCTGAGTCCGTCAACGTGATGAGGCCGGTACCACTGTTGAGGCTGCCGGTGATATTAACATCATCAGCGGTAATGCTGAGAGCGTTGTTGCTGGTTGTGAGTGTTGCGTTGGCAGCAATAGTGAAATTTCCATCACCGTCATTATCGCTGTCTGCATTGATGGTTGTCACTCCGGCAATCGTGGCGCTGTCGTTAATAATGATGCCGGTGTTGGTCGAGGCCAGATTCAGCGCTCCGGCGCCGGTGATGTTTCCGGTGGTGGCATCAAGCGTAATACCGGTGACGGCCGTCAAGGTTTGGCCGGCGCCAAATGAAATATTGTCCGCTGTGTCAGCATTGTTGTCGGAATCGCCGTCAAGAGTAATACCACCATTGGCACTGGTGATGCTGGTATTCACAGTGATGCCATCTTCGGCCTGGACGATGATGCTGTCATCAAAGACATTGTCTGTGCCGTTGAAAACCACCGTACCCTGGGTCTGAACCAGGACGTCCCCGACATTCTCAGTGGCGGTAGAGGTGACGCCGCTGATGGAAATGTCGCGCCCGGTGTTATCAGCAATAAGGGTCAGGTTACTGGCGCTGGTGATGATGGTGAGGAGAGCAATCTCGGTATTACTCAGGAAGAAACCAGAGCCCGTACCTCCCACAGTCATGTCATTAGTATTACGTATGGAAGTCATCGTAATGCCACCGGAATCGGTAGTAACATTCTGACTGATGGCGACATCGAAACCGGTAATGGCAAGAGAATTCAACGTCAGCGGGGACGTGGTATTAATGGTGACGGTATTGGAGGACGAGCGGAGGCTGAGATCCACTTCCGAGGTGGTGCCACCAAGGAAGGTATCGTTCACAGTAATCCCTCCATTCTGTTCAAAAATGATGTCCCCATTTACAGAATCGATTTGAAGTGTCGGGGCGTTCGTCACCGTGCCTGCCCTGGCTGAGAGGGTGATGTCGGTGGCATCGGTAATGGTCGTTCCCGTCAGGGTAATATCTGTCCCGCCACCTGAGCCGTCGGTAGTCAGGTTCAGCGCTCCGGCGGTGGGGCTGTTGCTTTCATCGAGGTCTATATCACCGGGGCTGGCAATCGTGATAGCCCCGGTCGCGTCCACGGTAAAGTTGCCGTTATCAATCGAGACGGAGCCGGTATTCTGGAAGAGAACGTCATCCGCTCCGGTAATGTTTAAGCCGTCAATAATGGCAATGATGTCGCCATTCACTGCCCCGTCATTCTCGCCAAGAGTGACGTCGCCGCCGTTTCCGGCGTTGATGGTGCTGCTGAGAATCAAATCGCGGCCTGGGTCTACGGTGATACTGTTACTGGTACCGGTGTTCAGAGTGAGATCGTTAAGTGTGATATCACTCGTAGCACCGTTGGCTGTAAGAGAGATAGAGCCATCATCCGCGGTGAGATCTCCGTTGGCGGTGAGATCGTCCGCGGCGACGGCGGTGATGGCCTGGAAAGTAAGATCGCCGCTGAACTGAAGCTTGTCGGAAGAGGTGGCGTTCAAGATCACGCCGGCAGAGCTGGAGGTATTGCCCACTGAAATGTTGCCGACACCGGTAGCCGCACCGATCGTCAGCGTGCCAACGGGTGCGCCCTGGAAAAGGGTGAGGGTCTGGCCGTCACCGACACCAACTCTCGAGTTACGAGTAACAATGGTGCCGTTGCCGCCGGCGGTCAGACTCACTCCACCCTCAGCAACAATCGTTGCCGAATCATCCGTTGCCAGAATACTGCCGTTATCGGTAGTCATGACGATGCTGCCTGAATCGGTGTTCATCGCCGCGTTGGTATCCATAAGAATCCCGTTGTTGGCGGAGACGTTAACGGAGTTGAGGGTTTGGGTGCCGTTATCGAAGGTCACCGAGCCGGCAGTCGAAGTGATATTCAGATCGGTAAAAGCTGTGGTTCCACCCAGTACGATACTGCTTCCAATGGTGATATCGCCCGGCAGCGAGAGGTTGATGTCTCCACCATCGCCATCGACAGAAAGAGAGCCGCCACCACTGATGCTGCCGGTGGCGTTATTGACGGTCAATGTGATGGAGTCGGCATTATTGACGGTAGAGGAGATGGAAATGCCGCCGGAGTTGGTCGTTTCAAGATTCATATCCCGTCCACCGACATCGACGGTAGCCGCGCTAACCGCAATGGCGCCGGTGATGCCGGTATTGATGGCAAAATTATCAGCAGCAACGGAAAGCGTACCGGTGTTGGCAATGGTGACGTCGTTGGCGTTGCGAATATCCAGGCCGTTGGTGGTGGCGGTAATATCGGCGCCGCCGATTGTGACGTTGGCGCCGCTTCCCGTGAGGTCCAGTCGGCCGTTGTCACCGGCGACAGTCAGGGTTCGGCCGGTGCCTGGAGTTAATGTGATATTCCCGTTGTTGGTGGTGATGTCCGGGATGCTGATATTCCCGTTCGCGGCACTTGTCGATACGAGGGAAACATCGTTACCGCTGGTGGTGACGCTTATATCTGCCAGGGCATCAATGGTGATAGCGCCGGCAATATTGACGTTAAAGTCACCACTGGCGATGGTGATGTCGCCCGTATTCTGAATGATCAATCCGCCGGCTGCGGACTGGATAATCAGCCCGGCCGCGGTGGCAATGATGTCTCCACCCAGCAAATCGCTGTCGGGCCCGAGGGTGATAGTGCCGGTACCGGCGGTAAGAGTGACACTTCCGACAAATGTGACATCCTGCCCCTGATCGGGGGTTAAAGAAATATTGCCTCCGCCGGTGCCGGTGTTGATGGAAGGGGTGGTGATGCTGCCATCCGGGGACCAGGTAATGTTGCGCCCGGCCGTGCTGATAAGGCTCACCGTAGAGGCGTTCACGTTGCCCGCTACGGTGCTGGAAATGATAAAATCCCCACTCGCAATACTGATGCTTCCATTATTCTGGAAGGTAACGTCATCCGCATTGGCAATGGTCAGACCACCCGCATTGGCGTTAATGTTACCGTTTTCAGCTACCTGGTTTTCGCCGAGCAGGACATCCCCGCCGCCGGCACTGATGGTTGGTGTAGCATCGGAAAAAATAATGTCCTCGAATGGGGTAATGATGACGCCATTGGCGGCATTGAGATCTCCGGCAATGGTGATATCGCTATCCGGATTTGCGCTGCCATCGGTGCTGAGATTGATGGCGCCGGAATCAGTAACAAGATCTCCGTTGCCAAGGATATCGTTAGCAGCCGAGGCAGTGACCGAATTAAACGTGTCGGCTTGAATAGTAATGTTGGCGCCGGTGGAGGTAGCAACAAGATTTACATTCTCCGATGTATCGATCACCAGGGTGCCGCCGCCAATCTGAAGGTTCCCGCTGCCCTGCGTCAGGGTCAAAGTAGCCGCGGTATCACTGTTACCGTCCCCGTCGCTGTCTCCTACCGTCAGGTTGCCGGTGTTAAGGAGCCCAGCGGCTGTTGCTACCAGGGAGATATCTGTAGCAGAGGTGAGTCTACCATCTCCAGTGACGTTGCCGGTCGTGGCGGTCAGGCTGATGGCACCGGTATTGGTATTCACATCAAAGGAGGAACTGCCAAGATTTATATCGTCTTGAGCGGTTGCTGTAAGGGTATGAGCAATTGTATCGGCTCCAATAATTACATCTCCGCCGGTAGAGGTAACAGTCAGGTTGGCAAATGCCGGAGTACCGCTGAGGGTAAAGCTCGCAGAGCCTCCCCCAACCGTAATATCGTTGTTCTGGCTGACGGTCACGGTACCGCCGTCGGTGAGAACACTCAGGTTCGCATTGCTCACCGCACCATTGGGCGCGGAAAGAGAGATCGAGCTCGTCGCAGTAATCAGCTCAGCGCCGGGGAAGGCGATATTTCCATTACTGGCAGTGACGGAAAAACTGTTCACCGAGATATCGGCGCCAAAGGCATTAAAGGTAACACTCTCGTTGGTACCTCCGACCTGGATGACGAGGTTGGCGACCCCCTGGTTCTGACTATCCAGCCGGAATTCTCCGTCCGTCGTATCCCCCCAGGTCTGGCTGGTCTGGGTATTGATGGTGATAGTGCCGCCTCCGGAATTGACCCCGAAAGTGCCGTCGGTTACCGAAATAGAGCCCGTGGCTTCGGGTGTCGTCAGGGTAATATCATCCGCCTGAAGATTATTGCTGCCAAGATTAATGGATGACGCGACGCTCGAATTGCTGGTCCAGGTGATGTTGCCGCTGCTGACGCTGGTAGCGACCGGATTGGTGGCGGTAATCTCGCCCCCCGAGGTGATAGTGAAGCTTCCAGCACTGAAGGAGATGGTGTCATCGATATCGAGGACCACGTCATCCACATTCTGGAGAATCACGTTGTTGTCCGCGGTCATGTCCTCGGCTGTGAGGGTAATATCGCCAACGGTGCGCGCATCGAGGGTGGAGGCTCCGGAGAAGCTGATGGTATTGTCGGAAGCGATGTTCGTATCCTGGATGGTGATTTCATTTCCGGTGATGTTCTGCAGCGAGATATTGCCGCCGGAAGATTGGAGGGTGATGGAAAGGCTGGAATCCAGGTCCGCGCCCGAGGTGTTAATGTCTCCGCTGGTGGTGGTCACCACAATCGCACCGGTAGAATCCTGGTTCTGCGAAATGGTTGCATCATTCTCGGCGGTCACCGTGAGGGAATTCCAGTTCTGGCTTGAACCGGATTCGAAAGCCGAATCAATCGTGACCGAACCGTTTGTAGAGGTGACTATCAGGTCAATCTCTGTGGGATCGACAAACGCGGCCTGGAGGATACCGCTGGTGCCGATACTGATATCCTGGCCCTGGTTGATGTTGATAAAGTTCGTCCCGCCCAGATTGAATCTGGCGGCGGCGCCCGCACTGATGCCACCATTGGAATCGGTGGCTGCCAGAGAAATGCTGTCCGCGGCAATAACCGCATTTCCTATATCGATAGCGCTGGAAGAGTTCTGAGAAGAAGTCCAACTGAGGGCACTGTTGTTGGTGTTGATAGCAGTCACCGAAGAGGCATCAATCTGGCCGGTGATATCAGAGATCGTAAAGGCGCCGTTCGTTGTGATAGCAGTGACGGTGAGTTCGACATTGACCGCGTTCTGAATGGTCAATGCGGCACTGGCTACCAGATTCGTTCCCTGGAACTGGATGTTTCCAGTGGCGCCTCCCTGGGTACCATCCACGGTACCTGAGATATTCACATCATCGTCTGCCTGGATGAGAATACTGCTGGCCTGGATAGTGCCCAGGTAAATATCAGCACCACCACTCCCCTCAAAGGAATTGGTATTGCCCGTATTAAGGGCCTGAAGAATCAACGCGCCGGCAGACAACAGGCGAAAGGTGGGCCCCACTACCGAACCAGCAATACCTTGCGCCCGAACATCTCCTGCAGCAGCCACAAAATTGATATCACCCGTCGAGGTGGACCCAGCAGAAAGCGTGTTTTTTACCGTCGACAGATCGGCAAGGACAGCCACACCGGTATTGCCGGTCGCCCTTATGGAGGCCCATGTGTTGGTGGCCACCAAAAAAACCGTGCCGGTAGATTCGGCTACCAAGTTAATCAGCGAGGTACTTTTAATATTCGAGATAACCCCACCAATAGGGTTGAAAGTTCCGACAGCACCATTAATGACTAAAGTATTGGTGGCAGAATTAGTGCGAGCGATCACCAGGTTATCGAATGACGTGAGCGTAATATCATTGCCCTGGGCCTCCAGCACCGTAGTAGTTGAGGTATTGATAGTTCCGCTACCGGCGATGGTAGTACCTCCGGCGGTGATGGTAATATCACCGTCTGCCTTGACCCCGATATTGCCCAGCAATGCATCATTACGGCTCCCCGTAATATTCACCCCTCCGGCCAATGAAATGAGGGAGATATCACCAGTATGTGTATCGATATTGCCGTCATCCGTCTCGAAAGAAACGTTGTTGGCGGAGGTAATGCCAGTGTCAGCAGAAATGATAATCGATCTTCCCGAAACCGGAGTAGCAACACCGGCAATACCAGGAAAATTAGTTGCTAATCCGCTCCGAAAAGACACATCACCGAGCCCCCCGGTAATAGTGCCTAAAGTCAATAACCCTCCACCGCCTGGGAAATTGATCGTTATATTCCCGCCATTCGAGGTAATCTGGCCAATGGCGCCACCTGCACCATTGTCGAGAGCGCCGGACCCTGAAATATTAATTGTACCGGAGCCGGTAGCATTTACTCCACCCACCAACACCATGTTGCCGGAACTCGTATTCACGCTAATCGTACCTGTACCGGTGATGGTTCCGGCACTCAGGGTTAAATCCACACCGGCATCCAGCGTAATATCATTGCCGGCGATATTACCGTGATAAGTAGCAGATCCATCTATGCGGGAAGTAATGTTTCCAGTATCCGCACTGATAGCGCCTCCTACGCCGGCCGCGGTACCGAACAGGCCGTTGTCACTGCTGTCGAGCTGAATAAAGCCACTGCCGTTGGCCACAACATTGCCGCGGATATTAATCTCTGCACCGACCGCCTGGTCAAAATCGAGCGTAATATTGCCGTCGTTGTTGACGGTGATATTGAAACCGTTGAAGTCACCCGTCCCGGTACTGAGGGCATTGAAGCTGCCGCCAGATGTCAGGTCGGTAGAAGTCCCGGTCAACGTGTCTCCAACAGTCACCGCGCCTGCGGCGCGCAGGGTCAGGTTACCGCTGGAATCAACACCACCGGTGGGCGCCTTCAGTTGGAGATTCCCCGCAGAAATCAGGAGCACCGCGGCATCACCGGCGCCGACCTGGTTGATATCAATGGAATCCGTCCCCGCGTTATTGACGATATTCACGTCCCCGTCAAGGATCAGGTCGCCGGTATCCGTGGCCAAGGCCACATCATCGATACTGTTGTCCCCGCCGAAATTATCCGTCGTAGCAGTTACTGAGATCTCGATCTCTTGATTCGAAGCGGCATCAAGGGCGTTAAAGACGGAGGTCGTGCCATTGAAGGTGATCTGATTGGTCGCAATAAGGAAGAGGGTAGGGATGTTGTTGCTGTTGTCGGCGGTCACGCCATCCACCGTTATACCACCGGCGGTGTTGAGGGTGACGTTCGTTGAAGCGGTGATGTTTTGAAGCTCTGCACCTGAAATAGACATATTCCCACTTCCGGCACTACCATCACCCAGTCCGATGCCATCGGTATTGGATTCGTTAATCACGATAATCGTGCCATTCAGCGCGCCGGAGGTATTCAGATTCAGATCGCTGGCCGTAAGGGTCATGGTTCCCGTTGTTGCTGAAACAGTGACACCGTCTACTACGGCCAAAGTGTCGGCATTGACGGTAAGCGCGTTAAAAGTGGAGTTCGAGCCGCTGAAAGTAGTCACGCCGCTTGTCGTCACCACAGCGGTTGTGATCTGGGTGCTGTTCGCATCGGTCACATTATCGATGTTGGCGGCACCGAATCGGGCGTTTGTGCCGAGTTGCAATTCGTTGGCTGAAATATTCTGAAGTTCGCTGCCAGTCAGCGTGATATTGCCTGACGCATCACCCAGACCGATGCTTAAACTGGTATCAACAGTGGCGATCGGGTCAATGGAAACATTGTTACCGTTGGCATCGAGCGAACCGCCGGTAACGTTCAGCTCGCCATTCAGGCGGATGGCGATGGCGCCGCCGTCAAGGCCGCCATTAATTATGATATCGCCGTTGTTGGGGCCGTTATTGATAAGAGTGATGCCAGCGCTCGCATCTATGCGTCGGACCGTAAGATTACCAGAGGTGCTGTTCGTCAGGCCTGCGCCGGTATTGATAACCATGCTGACGCTTCCATTCCCAGCATCGATGCTCCCGGCAGTGATCGATATCTCCGCAGCACCGGCGTCACGGTTGCCATCATCGACGTTGTTGGCGGTTGTTTCATTGGCCGTAATAGAGAGGTCACCATCATCGGTATCAATATTGGCGCTGATGGTGACGCTCCGCCCCGCCTGGATGGTAATATTGCCACCATTACCGCCGGGATTGTTGGTAATGATCTCTTCCAGAACGCGGACATCTGTATTTGCCTGGAGCCTTACACCCGTACCTGTATTTGTAATCGCGGTAATCAAGTTTGCAGCAAATGAGACATCGACCGCCGAGTTTTCATTAAATTGATCATTGTCAGTCACATTATCCGCCCCAGTATTTGCGATCGTGATGTTATGCGGATCGAGCAGCAGGCTGCCGCCGACGCCGGCCTCTGCGCTGGCATCTACAAAGCCGGCGAATTCGAGGAATTTTCCTGACACTTCGACAATGCCTCCATTGCCGGATTCAGGCCCGCCACGGGCAGAGATTTCTCCGTAGAACCGGGTGTTTTCATCCGACCAGACAATCACGGTTCCACCATCTCCTGCTGAGAGCGCATCCGCCCGGATCTCAGAACCGGCGCCCACTACTGTCTGTGTGGCGCGGCGGGTCTCTCCCTTGCCCTGGAACTCGCCACCGATGTGGACCGTTCCACCGCCCGCTTCACCGGAAGCATCCACCGTCGTGGAGTCAAACAAACCTACCCGCACACCAAGCAGCTCGATAAACCCGCCAACTTTTTCGCCAATAGATGAGGCATCAACTGTCGCGCCTCTGAAAACATTGTCGGTGCCCGCCTCTACCTCGATGCGTCCCCCGTTCCTGGCAGCCAACGTTCCCGTGGTTGTCACCTTCGGAGCGGTCACGTTAATCCGGCCGCCGTTGGCTTCGATCGTGCCCCCGAGCGCGACCCTGCCGGACTCTGCAGCCATCTCGACCTTGCCGCTGCCGTCGGTGGTAACCGAGGCGATCCGGCCTCTGTCGAGCTCGAACGCCTGGGAGTACATGTCACCAACAAACAGGCTGACCCTCTTGGCCTCCACGTTTCCGGTATTCTTGATGGCGGTGCCCTTGGGGCCATCGGTGGATGCATCCGGGCTTGCGCCTGCTGCACGCAGCTCCGCCGCGGTCTTGCCGTCGACCTCGACCATCAGGCTGCCGTCCGGATCGCGCAGCATGACCCTGTCGCCCACGGCCATGACGACCGCGCCACCAGGGGCAAAGATGCTGCCGTTGTTGATGATGTGCTGGCCGATGAGATAAGCGCCGTTGGCGGCGCGGACTTCACCATCGACGATGACGTCGCCCTGGCCGCTGTCGAAAAGCCATTCGTCGCTGAGAAAACTCTCGTTGGAGATGTTGTGCGAGGAGGCGACGAGCCGGTTGACGTCGATCGTGGAATTCGGCCCGAAGTAAATGCCGTTGGGGTTCACAAACACCACACCACCGTTGGCGGTCACCCGGCCATTAATCTCAGAACGGGATCTCGCAAGAATACGGTTGAGCACCCAGGCGTTAATGTGCGGCTGAAGAAACCGGACGCTTTCGCTGGAGCTCAGATTAAAGCTCTGGAAATTGATGATCGCTCTATCGCTGGCGGTGATATTGGTGTGGGCGCCAAGGTTCTGAAACTGAACCTGGCCATGCACTACCTGGGCGCCCTGAGGGCCGGCCCATACGTCATACGGAAGGCCAATAAAGAGCGAAAGAAAAGCAAGACTCACGCGTCCAAAAACTTCGAATGGACTGGGTCTCATCAGCGGCGTCTCCTGGAAAAGATAATAGTTGATAGTTGATGGCTGATGGCTGATGGTTGGACATAAACCATCAACCATTAACCATCCTTCGGTTTACCAGCGGAATGTGAAATCTACGTGGAGTCGGTTGTCCCCACTCTCGTTCCCCGTTGCAGAGTCCCGAAGCGCGTGCCCCCAGAAAATGCGACCTGCCAGCAGATCCTTGAAACTCACCCGGGCGCCGGTGCCGATGCTGTACAGGGTGGTAGAGCTGGTTTCTGTGACTCCGGTGTCGTTGTTCTTTGAGACGCCGAGGTCGAAGAAGAGCGGAATAAAATCAAGCCGGAACGGGAACGTCTTGTTGGTACGGTTGAAGTAAAGCGCGTTGATGGAAATGGAAGGCTCGGTCACAAGCATAAAGCCAGCATCGCCGAGGGCTGACGTCCCCTCATATCCGCGGGGACTCATGGAAAACTGCCTCGCTCCAATCAGCCGATCCGGCGTAACCGTTGCCTGCATCCGCTGGTAAAGTCTGAGCCACTGATTGATCTGGGCGGTGTACTGGCCGGACAAACGGGCGATGAAGTAGCCTGGCTTCGTGTCGGAGCGGGAATCTTCAAAATCCGCCGCGTCGTTCAAGCCCGCGAGATCGGAAAGGTTGTAGAGCAATTCGAGCGAGCCGGAAGGGCGAACCTTGCCTTTGACTTTGCTGGCACGTACTCCTATCGAAACATCCAGCAGGCTGATATCGCTGATGGTCGGGTTGATGCCGAACTGCGCAAAGAAAGGGCTCTCCAGCGTGGAATTCTGATATTCAAGGCCGCCAAAGACGTCGACAAACCACGAATCTCTATGGACCAGGTTGTAGGTGAGCTCTTCGCCGGCGATGAAGCCTTCACCAATAAAGGGCGAATTATCGCCGATGATGTTGGAGGTCTGGAATTCGTTGTACGCTCCGTACGTGTTCAAACGCCACTTCGGATCCCACAACGGCATGTTGTAGCTGCCGAAAAAACCGTAGTTGTCAAAAATGTCGCCATCAAACGGGCCCTGAAAATCCAGGGTCAGCGAATCATCACGGCCCAACAGGTTGTTGTGAAGGAAACCCAGGCGGAAGCGATCAACCGTGTCTTCCGAGCCGTCGTTGCTCATCTGCAGGTAGAAAGAAGTCGGCTCAAGATCAACCACTCGGAACTCGAGATCGATATCCCGGCCGACCGCTTCGTCTGATACCGCGGACGTCCGATCGGCCTTTTTCACCACCGCGGCCACGCTACGGCCCGGGCGGCGCTCGAGCATCTCGACGTAACCTTCAAGCTCATCACGATGAAGGAAACCGCCCGGCGCAATCGGGGACAGCTTTGCCAGACGGGCCTCGACCCGGCGATCGTAATTCGTGCGGCGGAACGTCTTCTTCAAACGCCACGGGCGCCAGCGGCGCTGCACCCGGTAGGTAACGTCCGTGCTGTTGACCTGGCCTTCGACGACCTTCACGGTCAACTCGTCGTTCCGGAACGTCAACGGCGAAGCCCGCTCGATATTGTCCTGAGGAATATAAACAGCCACGCCGCGATAGCCGGATTCATGATACGCGCTGAGGATGGATTCGAGGCCCTTGCGAACCTCATCCACCGGCACGCGCACGCCAATCATCGGGATACCGGCCTGCAGAGAATCGGGAAAGAAAGATTTCAAAACTTCCGACGGGATGAGCGTATTCCCCTCCAGCCGGATGGAACGCACCAGGATGCCTGCCGCAGCCACCGGGCCCGGTATCGGTACGATCACTTTGGGATACTCAATCTGGTCTTCTTTGATCCAGCCGCTCTTTACTTCACCGTCCGGCGTGGTCCATTCCACGCCAACCCAATCCTCATTTTTGCGCAGAGCGATGAGCTTCTGGCCCCGCGTCACTTCCGCGACCACCGCTGCCCCGCGCATGATGCTGGCCTGAGCCACGCTGACCGTAACGGACTCACCCTCCGGCCTGGGCACGACCTGGTCTTCTTTGATCCAGCCACTTTTGGTTTCACCATCAATCGTCCACTCGACGGCAAGCCAGTCATCACGTTTACGAAGAGCCGTGAGCTCCTGCCCACGGGTCACGGTGCCGACAAGGTTCGCGCCCTGCATCACATTCGCTTCGTCCTGATTCACAATGACGATTCTTCGCACCGGGCTGCCACCGGCCTGTTCCTTTCGAATCCACCCGTTGCGGGTCTCGCCGGCCACGGTCCATTCGACGCCATACCAGTCAATATTTTCATCGACCACCGTAAGCTTCTGCCCGGCCTTTACCTTGCCCACCACATTCTTACCGCGATAAACATCCGCGGTCTTCGCGGTGACAAACACCGTGCGGCGTTCCTGTTTTAGCCCGACCTGATTTTTCAAAAGCCAGCCACTTTTGCGCTCGCCGTCTTCGGCAGTCCATTCGATACCGAGCCAGGCAAGGTTCTCATCAACGATGAGCAGCTCCTGCCCTTTGCGGACGGCGCCGACCGCGTTCTTGCCCCGATAAACCGTCGCTTCATCGACGGCCACGACGACGGTCTGCCCTTTTTCAAATTTCTGGTCTTGTCCGTATGCCCGCTCAATCTGGAAAGCAAAACAGCAGAACCCAACGGTAAGAATCAGGGAGCGTGGATGCATGTGTGTAACGAGGGTGTGTGGTCTGAGGTAGACGGAAATTTTTCAGAAAAAATTCTTTCGCCGTTCAGCGGAGGCCAATACATGCTAAAGAAAGCTTATCTAAACTCTCTTTAAATATATAGGCAGCCGACAACCGAGATCTGGTATTTTTACAGGGGATGGAGAGGTTCGTCAAGTTGAAACGAAGCAACGCCTTACGGTTAAAAGCACTCTCCATTCTTCCGGCATCTGCGGCAGGATCGGCCCAATAGCAAGGCGGGTGGGGGTGAGATGCAGCCATAACGGCAGCTTTTCCAATACACCGAAAAATCCGGAAATCACGCAGTATTTCACCCTTTCGACCCTTGCTGAATAATGAGTTAGCACCCCAGAAGTCCCGAGTCAGATAGAATCAACAAATGGGGCTGAAAAGCGACAGAATGAGTGATGCTGGATACTGGATGCTCGATGGCGGTTTGATGCCATTTCAGCTTCACCGGCACTACCAGCAGAAACGCTACAACAACATTGGCACTCCATGCTCGGCACCTTACTCATTACTTATTACTCAACGCTGCCTATCTGCTCCAACTTCGCCCGGACCGCAGACGCGGCCGGCACTGCATGCAGCACACGCTTGTAAAGAGGTATCGCCTTCTCCTCAAGTCCCAGTCCTGCGTAGACATCCGCCAGGCCATCCAGCAGTTCCGGGTCCGCCTGATCGCCAAGCGCATCCAGTAACTCTTCGTAATGAGACTGTGCTGAATCCAGTTCACGCGATTCAAAATAGTAGTCCGCCAGGTTTCGTCTGGCGGTCGTATTCTGAGGGTCAAGATCGAGCGCTTTCAGCCACAGATGCTCAGCATTTCTGGCCTGCCCAAGTTGGTATTGAACCCAGCCAAGGTCGCTTCGAACACCAGAACTTTCAGGAGACAACTGCATGGCATGAATAAGCTTATCGCAAGCGTCCGCCATCTGGTTCTGCATCACCATCTCCCGTGCCTGACGATGTAAAGACTCTACCGACAAATCCGAAGAATGGTTCGGAAGTATGGTTGATGGTTGATGGTTAATGCAAGGATCATCTAATTCTTCCGACACATTTGTTCTTTGTTCTTTGTTCTTTGTTCTTTCTTCTTCACTTGAACGTTGAGCGTTGGAATGTTGAACGTTTTCTACTTGTCCCTCTCTCAACTCAGGATTGAGCTCCATCGCCCTCGCCAGGTGGTGATGCGCCCGAGGGTCGTCCTGCGCGCCATAAAGTTCAGAGAGGAAAAAGTGCTTTCTTTCAGCCCTCCTCCACAGGAAGCGGACCGCCTTCGCCAGAGCCTAGGGCTGCACGAGGAACGGCCTGTCTGGGTTCTGTTCACTTCGTCCGAAGATGAACTGGTTGGGTCCGATGCATTCAAACGGGCATTTGCAACCCAACTTGAATGGATCCAACATCTCATCGCTTACATAGAAAAATACCCCGAGATCGACCTGGTCATCCGAGTACATCCTAACACCGGCGGCAAAAAGACAATCGCCAGAAACGAGACTCAACTCGAAGAGTTCCGCCGACTCGCGCAACGGCTTCCGGCAAACGTCCGTATGGTTATGCCAGATGATGTCATCAGCACCTATTCCCTGATGGACATCGCCACTCTCGGGCTCGTCTATATGAGCACTACCGGCCTTGAAATGGCCTGCAAGGGCAAAAAGGTAATAGCCATTACCGGATCGTTTGCCGACAAGTCTTTTACTCTGACACCTCACTCATTCGAAGAGTTTGAATCCCTTCTCGATAGTGCACGAACGTTTCCATTGGCGTACACCTCAGAAGAAACTCAACGCCTCGCCTATCGTTACTCCTACATGCTGTTCTATCGGTGGAACATTCCATTCCCCCTTGTGGAAATGGTAGACACCTACACACCAAGGCTGCGCTATCAAAGCAAAGAAGAGCTCGCCCCGGGAAAAGAGCCCAATCTCGATCGCGTCTGCCGCATCATCCTTGAAGGCGAACCGATTGTTTTGCCGCCCACAGAGGAAGACCTGCGTGACCGAAGCGAGGAGCAGGAGAAGGCATGGTTTGGGGAAAGGGGAGAGGAGAGAGGAGAGAGGGGAGAGGGGGGAGGAGAAGAAACGATGCCCTCCCAACATTCCAGCCCTCCAGTACTCCAGCACTCAGCAGAATCGGTCTCTTCTTCCCCCTCCTCCCCCCTCTCTCCTCTCCCCTCCCCCCTTTCTTCAGTCGCCTGGTCTGCCCCATTCCTCGAACAGGGCGATGACGCCGATGATGCACGCTCCCTCACGCTTGGCCTCGAAAGCCTCGGTCTGCCGGTAAAGATCGAGCCCGTCAAACTGACCGGCCAGCGCGCTGAGCTCGATGAGCCGCAGCTTCAAAAGCTCGAACAGATGCACGATGCGCCGCTTTCCGAACGTTTCGTACACGTGATACATCTGACGCCGGCCTTTTATGAAAGAGCCCCCGGCGCAATTACCAACATCGGGCGCGCCAATTTCGGCACCGACCGCCTGCCTATCGAATGGGTGCCCCACTGCAACGAGATGGACGAAATCTGGGTGCCCTCCGATTTCAATATCGACTCCTTCGCTTTCTCCGGAGTCGATCGCAAGCGCCTCCACAAAATCCCGCTCTGCTTCGATGCGCAGAAATTCGGCGAACACGTCCCGCTGAACAGAATGTCCAAGGAATTCAGTTTCTGGTTTCTCGCGGTGATCGACTGGCACTACGCCAGCGGGTGGGATGCCCTCCTGCGCGCCTGTATGGAAGAATTCAGCGCAGACGACGATCTCAGCCTCATGCTCCAGCTCATGCTGCCGGCCGGCGTCACCCCGCAGGACGCGGCCGAAGAGATCCGGAGCTTCCTCAAGGACGATCTCAAAGTCTCCAGCCCCCACGCCAACCTCGAGATCAGTATCGACCCGCTCCGTCCCGGCCTTTACCGTGCTGCGGACGCCTTCATCCTCCCCAGCCGCGGCGAGAGCCTCGGCCTCCACTGCCTCGAGGCCATGGCCTCCGGCCTGCCGATCATCGCTACCGGATGGGGCGGCCATACCGAGTTCATGACCACTGAAAACTCGTGGCCAATCGATTACCAGATGACCGACGTGCCCGACGAAGTCGTCGCCGAAATCCCCTTCCTCGCCGGCAGCCGCTGGGCCGAACCCGACACCCGGCACCTGCGCTCACTCATGCGCCACGCCTTCGAAAACCGTGAGGAAACAACGAAAAAAGGCAAAGCCGCGGCAGCGCACGCGGCGGAAAACTTCAGCCGGGAGAAAGTGGCCCAACTGGTAAAAACACGCCTGACGAGAATGTCACTCCCACACTCCCCTCCCCCGCGCATCCTCGTCGGCACCGGTCCGTTCGGCTCCTTTCGTGAAAATCTCAAAGACGTGGCGCGGACGTACGATGTCCTCTCCGTTGGTGAAGAAGAGGGAGACATCCGATGGGCGTGCGAAAAGGATACGTTTCAGGACATCCTCGAACGGCTGCCCGATGGCTGGCAGCCCGACCTCGTCCTGTGGCTTTGCCACTACCACCCCATCCCCCAGGGCATCGAGCATTCGCCTTTCCCCACCGTCGCCGCGGTCGGCGATTGGAATCTGCTCTTCACCTCGTTCAAAGACGATCTCAAACGCTTCGACCGGATCGTCACCGATAAAGCCGGCGTGGAGATGCTGCGCCACGCCGGATTCGAAAACGTCGATTACTGGCCCATGTTTTCCTACGACGTCTTCCAGCACCGGCGCATAGAAAACACCAAACGCATCTACGACGTCGTCATGATCGGCAACTTTAATCACGACGTTCAGCATGAACGCTCCTACTGGCTGCACCGGCTGGCAAAGCTGAAGAATCGGTTCGATATCCATCTGCTCTGCGGCATTTACGGCGAGGACTACACCCGCCTTCTCAATCAGGCCAAGATTGTTTTTAACCGCAGTATCCGCGGTGAAATGAACATGCGCGCTTACGAAGCTACAGCTTGCGGGTCACTGCTTTTCTTTGAAGAGGAAAATTTAGAGATACGAGACTTCTTCCAGGATCGCGTCGAATGCGTGCTCTACAACGAAGACAACCTCGAAGAACTCCTCGAGTATTACCTCACCCACGATGAAGAGCGCGAACGCATCGCCGAAGCCGGCTATCAGCGCGTCCAGCAGGAGACGCAACGCCACCACTTTGAACAGCTCGTTGCGCTGATGCAGGAAAGGAACGTTGTCCCGGCCAACCATCAATCAACCATCAACCATCCTCGGCCCTTCCTCGATCTTCCCGAACCGCAGCGCCTCTTCCGCCAGGCCCGGCAGGCATTCGAAAAACAAAAACCCAACGGCGAAAGCCTCCAGGCCGCAGAAAAGCTCCTCATCCAAGTCCTGGATCATGACCCGGCCCATACGGAGACCTATAACGCACTCGGCGTTCTCAACGGCTACTACAGCCAGCTCGTACAGGACGAAAACGCAAAGAACGAACTCTTCTCCAAAGCCGAACAATCCTTTGCCAACGGACTCAAGCACGGGCCCAACGACGCGCTCCTGCTCTACAACCTCGGTATTCTTCACGTCATGTCCGGTCAAACCGACCCGGCCGAAGCCGCGCTCAACCTGGCCATCCAAAGCATCGAACAAAACCAGCCGCTCCAGTGCCGCGAGCTTATCCTCCCGCGCACCTTCAACGCTTTCTTTGTCGAATGGGAACGCATCGCTGCCGAGCTCATACACGACCCGGCCGCGGCGGACAATGCCCGGCGCCAGCTCCTCCTCCGCCAGTGCTGCGACTGGCTCGGCGATATCGCAACCTTCAAAGAACTGACCTCCACCGCCGTCGAGCTATACCAGCGAGCCATCGACGCCCGGCCCGATCTCGCCGGCCGGCCTCGCCACAAACTCGCCGGGCTCCTACACCAGCTCGGTCAGACCGAGGAAGCCATCGAGCAATGCCGCCTGGCATACACCGAAGAGCCTTTCAACACACAGCTCTGGAAAGACCTCGTGGCCATCCTCCGAGAATCCGGCCGCAACGAAGAAGCAGAATCCTTCCGCCGGGAGCTCCTTACCATTGTTGAAGCATGCCCGGCATATAAAGAAAGTCAGGCATGGCTGGAAGAAAGCGTACAACATTCCGAACGGGCCGGGCCCTATCGAGGTGAATGCGCGGCAGTCTCTGTCACTCCCCCTGCCCCGGAAAAATCCTGGCTTGAGAACGCGGTCATCGGCGTCTCGTCCATCGCCCCCGGCATGATCGAGGTAAACGGCGTTTCCGGCTGGATCGCTTTGAACGATATCAGATTCCTGAATATGAAAAGCCGCGAATTACCACTCGGGGGCGTCATCGTGGAAATCGGCAGCTTCATGGGCCTCTCTTCGATTGTCATGGGACACAGCCTCTTCGAGCAGAACAACATAGACGCCCGAATCTACTGCATTGATGCCTGGGAAGGCTCAGAGGAACACCAGGAAATGGACGTCATCAAAAGCCGGGAACTCTATGACGTCTTTCTGGAAAACATCAACGGCGCCGACATCGGCTACTTTATCTATCCGATCCGGAAATGGAGCACCGAAGCATTCGAAGATTTTGAGGACCTGAGCATCGACCTGCTCTTCGTCGATGGCGACCATTCTTTTGAGGGGTGCTACGCTGACCTGAAAAACTTCTTCCCCAAGATGAAGCACGGAGGAATCATCATCGGCCACGATTACATGGAAGAATGGGGCGTGCCGGACGCGGTCAAAAAAATCTGCAAAGAGCACCGCCTGGAACACCGGGTCATTCCCACCACCCACGGCATGTATGAAATTCAGTTGCCGCCTGAAAATGACGAAACACCCAAAGCCTCCTCATGAACTACGTGGTCTTGGCGCTCCGCGACAAGATAAGAAAGCTGCCGCGAAGCGTCAGCGCCACTGACGAATTTTATTATATCGGTTGAATCAGAATGCCTGCTCTAATCATCGGCGCTTCCAGCTTTATCGGTCGTCATCTTGCGCAGGAATTGCTTTCGCGCGGGCTTGACGTTGCCGGCACGTATTTGGAACGTGATCTCGACGCTCCGCGGCGGGCGCATTCATACCAGCTCGACATCCTCGACCGACAGCGGTGCCGCGAGGTGCTCGCCGAAGTGCTGCCGGAGGTTGTGTTCCATCTCGCCGCGCAGACGGTGCCGAGGGAGAGCCGGGCGAACCCGCAGCTTTGCTACCGGGTGAACATCGGAGGCACGGCAAACATCGCCGAAGCCTGCGCCGCGCTGGAGTCGCCACCGGCCCTGGTCTTTCCGAGCTCGGCACACGTGTACGGGCCCGGCGCGCCCACGGACAGGGGCATCAAGGAAAGCGACCCCGGCCGGCCGGCCACGCCTTACGGCATCGCGAAGCTGGCGGCCGAACAACACCTGCTCTCGCTCGCCGGATTGCGCGTCGTGATTTTTCGCCTGTTCAATCAGTTCGGCCCCGGCCAGACCGGCCCGTTTTTTATCCCGGAGATGGCAGAGGCAATTCGGAGTCTTCGTGGTCTTGGCGCTCCGCGACAAGATAGTGCTCCTGACACTCCGCGGCAGGATAGTGTTTCTACATCTTGTCGCGGAGCGCCAAGACCACTTCCCGTCATCGAGACCGGCAACATCAAGGTCCGCCGCGATTTCCTCGATGTCCGCGATGCGGTCCGGGCCATGGCGCAGGCGACCAATCCCGAATGCGCGGCCGCGATGTTCGGCAACATCTACAACCTCGGCCGCGGCGAGGCGATCCCCCTCGAAAATATTCTGCAAATGATGCTTGATGCGGCCGGCGTGTCCGCAACGCTCGAGACCGACCCGGCGAAGCTGCGCCCCAACGACCCTGAAGCACTGTGGGCAGACATCTCAAAGCTGCAGACGGATGCCAGTTGGAGGCCGGAAAGAGGGATGGAGGAATCGCTGAGGGAAATGACGAATAACGAAATACCCAATGCCAAAAGAAGCCCGAAATCCGAATGACGAAGGCTTCAAAGGCCGGGGGCTGTTGTAGGAAAGGGTGGAAAATGACGAATGACGCATGTCTAATGACGAAAGAAATGCGAAATCCGAATAACGAAGGCTGGTAGTGCCGGTGTTGTCGAGATGGCGATGCGGGATACGACACACAAAGAAATAACGTTCAACATTCAACGTTAAACGCTCAACGTTCTCATTCGGATTTCGTCATTCCATCAACCATCAACCATGCTTTCCATTCTTCTCCTCGTCCTCCCTCTTTCTGCAGAATCGTTTCGCCCGCTGAAGACGCAAAGCTCAAAGACGCTGACGGCCGGGGAGCTCGAGCTTGATGTGGCTGTTGATTACCGGCACGACATTAATTTTCCCTTTGATCTTTCAGTACTGGGGATGCCCGATCGCGAGGAGTTCAGCATTCCCCGTATCGAGCTCGATGTCGGAATTGCCGAGAACCTCGAACTGCAGTTTGTGTATGAATATCTTTCCATCGATGAATCCGGGACGCTGAGATCCCTGGCGGGTGTTACTACAGAACTCGAGCGACAATCAGGCAGCGGCGATGCGCGCTTTTTTACCAAGTGGCGCTTCCTGGATCAGGAGGGCTGGCTGCCCGACCTGGCGCTGCGGATGGGAGCGAAACTGCCGAACGCAGATAACAAAAAACGGCTCGGCACGGATAAGACGGATGTCTTTCTGGATCTGATTATTGGACGCCACTACGAGAAAGTCAGCACCTCGTTCAATATCGGGATCGGCTTCCTCGATAACCCGCGCCTCGTCGGCCCCCCGCAGGATGACGTTGTTACTTACGGTGCGGCCATCGTCTACAAGGCGACCGAAAAGTTTGATATCGCAGGCGAAGTGAACGGCGCGGTTTCTGACGACTCTCTCAATGAGCTCTCAACCCTCATGGGCGCGTTCCGCTATCACTGGAAGTCGCTGCGTTTTTACGTGGGCCTTTCCACCGGTCTGGTGGACCGGTCTGAGGATGTGGGAGCGGTGGTTGGGGTGACGTGGATGAAATGATCGGTTATTGGGCTGATGCTCGATGCTCGATGCTGGATGCTCGATGCTGGATGCTGGTAGGCTGGGCGGCAGATACTACAGGGTTGCTGGATGCGGTAGTATCTGAATGACGGAACTTCAGGGCAGCATACCGGCTAAATTAAGACGGCTGCTCAGACCTCAAACCGAATGACCAGCATCGAGTATCACCTCAAGTAGAGACCGTGATTACGGTTGGACAGGGTCAAGACACGAACAAACGTTCAATTAGAACCGACATCAGAATAGCACCGGAACTACCAGTCTTAACTTGAACGTTGAGCGTTGAATGTTGAATGTTGAACGTTTGCTCCCTGTCTCCTTGTCTCCCCATCTCCCTGTCTCCTTGTCCCGCCTAGGCCACCATATTCACCTGCCTGTCACTGAATAACCCATAGGCCCGGCTGGCCCTTTCCAACTCGGCCGCGGTGGCCTCCTCCTCTTCGGATTCGGCGTTGCTGCCCGGCTGGCCTTCGCCTTCGCCAGCCCATTGGGCGTTGGCTTCCGGGTTTTCGTTTTCGTCGCGGAGAACAAACTCGCCAACTTCCAGGCCTTCGTCTTCGAGCATCTGGCGAAGGTCGCCGAGCGATTCCTCCAGCGAACGCTTGGCAAGATCGTTACTTGTTTCGAGGATCACACGGACGCTGTCGCCGTCCATCTGAAGGAACAGTTTCATGCTTCCGAGCTCGGGCGGATCGAGTCGGAGCTGGATTTCACTGTCGCCGTTGGCGATGGCGGTTTTGAGTGAGTTGAGCACCTGCTTTGGAATAGGCGGCGGCGCCTGTGGCCTCCGGGCCGCGGTGGTCTTTTCGGTTTGAGCGGTGCCGTTGGTCGCGTTCGTGCCGTTGACGTTGGCCGCGGGCGCGACGGATTGTCCATTGGTGCCGCCGGCCTGGCCGGTTTGCGTGTTGTTGTTCGACGCCGCGCTGGTGGTGGCTGCTGTGGCAGCAGCGGTTTTAGCCTGGACGGGCGCGTCGGTCTGTGCCTGGGCTTCCGTGTTTGTCTGCTGTTGCGCGGGCTGATTCGATTTGGCCTGTTGGAATTTCTGCTGCAGCTCTTCATCGGCTATCTCACCTTCGCCTTCGAAAGTGAAACCCTCTGCGCCTGCGGCGAAGCTGGCGTTGGATTCTTCGCCGGATTCATCTGCGTCTGCATCCGCAAGGGCGTTTTCAGAGGCGGCTGTTTTTTCGGTTTTAATCTCTTCGGTTTTGGCCTCCTCAGTTTTGTCCTTTTCGGTTTTGGCCTCTTCGGCTTTCGCGGTTTCGGTGCGCTCTTCCTGCTGGGCTTCTTTGCCCGCGTCGGGCTTGGAGGCTTCGGTCGTGGTCTCAGCGCTTCGCGACGAGGTTGAGTCAATACCGCTCGATCCGGGCTGCTCGATCTGGTGTCCCGGATCAGGCAGCGGCAGCGGGCTGGCACTTTGAGCTTCGAGGCCGGGCAGCGGCGTTGTGGAAGGCGCCGGCATGCTGGTGACGCTCAGCAGCGGCTGCTGCACCACAAAGCTGGGTGCGAAATCCGGCAGTTTGATTTCTTTTTTGGGATCGGGGCCGGGCTCGCCGGTCTCTTCTTCGAGAACTTCGCCGAAGCGGTTGTCCTCATCGTCGCTGGTGCGAGAAGCTTTCTTCGAGGTGTTGTCTTCGGCGGCGATGGCGGGGCCGAGGAGATCTATGAGCATGACGTAATGGGTAATGAGTAATAAGTAATGAGTAAGGGACGGATGTTGAAACATCCGCTCCAATTTGGGTAGCCTTCAGTTTTTCGGTCTTCTTTGAACCGGGCATCAATCGCAAGGTGGGTGCCGGGGTTGGATTGGCAGGATGGCAAGAGAGTATAAACGGCTCTTAAAGTGGTGTTATGGGCCGGTTTAGCAGAGATGGAATGTTCAAAAGCATTCGCCGCCGTGCAAAAGTGGGGAGATAATCTTTGCCGTCTGCAGGAAGAAGATTCCCAAGGGAGACAAAGATGGGAGAGGTGAATGGTGAATGGTGAATAGGGGGAGAGGGAAAGACAGGGAGCAACCGTTCAACAATCAACGTCCGAACAAAGAACCACCAATCCACACCGGACGTAACAGACAACAACCGTCCTTACTCATTACGCTTTACGCATTACGTCTCATGTTTCTGCCCATCGCATCTTCGCTTTCGTCCATCGATGTTATCTTCGATGACATGGAGCTTGCCTGGAAAGAGGCGGGACGTCTGCCGGATGGTTTTCGTGAGCAGTTGGAGAATAAGAAGAAGGAGCTTGGCGGGGAGGAATCGAGTGGCATTTTGATGTTCGATGGCGAACGGCCCGTCGGGGCTGCGTGGGTGGATCTGCCGCATGGGAATTACGGCAGTCTTCTCATGCACACAACGCAGCCGGAGTATCGGGCCGGGCTGGCGCAGGAGTGTGTGGATCGGGGGATGATGTCCGACGTAATCCTCGAGCTGATCCAGTTCCGGCCGGGCGATGAATTTCGGGATGCCTTCAAAGCGGCCGGGCTCGAGGAAAAATTTCGACAGAAGATGGCCTACCCACTCGACCCTCCACCGCCCGCGCCGGAGCTGCCATCGGATATCACCATGGAGCCGCTGGCGGTCGAACACGCGGATATGGCCGGCCGCATCAGCCACGCGGCGCACGACATCAGTAAAGACCTGGAGGGCTATCACGATTTTGTGAGCCCCGAAAGCCGGGCCGGGCTGGAGCGTCGTATTTTCAGCGGGATGTTCGGCCCGGTCATTACTCAGGCGAGTTTATTTGTGCGCTACCGCGGCGAACCGGCAGGGGTGTGCCTGGTGGTCGGTATCCCCGGCTGGGGCTACGACCAGGTGGCCTGGATTCTTGACATGGCCATCCGCCCCGGCCTGCAGGGACACGGTATCGGCCGGGCAATGATGCAGCAGAGCCTCTGCGGCATGGCGTCCGCTGGCATCCCCATCGCCGGCCTGGCGGTCACCGTCGATAACGGACACGCAGTGCGGATGTATGAGAAGGTGGGGTTTCACGTGGTAGAACAGTTTTATGAATACGTAATACGTAAGGCGTAAGGTGCCGGGCCTGGATGGCCGGTGATGTTGTGGCTTCGGTCTTCTTTCGTCATTGGGTGTTTGGGTATTTCGTCATTCGTTCCCCATCCTCCTCATCGCCAATGAAATCCTGTCCTTCAACGCTTCGTTGGCGATGAACAACTGCATCAGCCGACGCCGCGCCGCTTTGGTCTGCATGCGCGTGAGCGCGTCGCAGCAACGACAGCCTCCCCAACACTCCATCCAAGCCAAAAAAAATCACCTGAGTCGAAGGCTATTTTCTTGCCCCTCAGACTCAGGTGACCATTCCCCAACCAGCAATATCTTTTTTGTTCTTAATTCTTGGTTGTTTTTAGTTCTTGGCTTAAGCGTTGGAAGTTGAGAGTTGAAAGTTGAAAGTTGAAAGTTTGCTCCTTGTCTCCCCTCTCCTTGTCTCCCCTCTCCCTGTCTCCTTGTCTTAAAAATTGCAGTCCCGGCGGCCCTTAACAGGCCGCCGGGCCTGCGCTTTTTGGTGAGCGGGCTAGTGCTATGCACCGACGCATTCAAGAGGGTGAATTCAGGAGGGTCTGTGCCTCACCCCAGGGCCTTTTGTTCTTAAATGCAGCTCGCTCAGTTCGTTTGCATTACCTCCTGTCGAAAATCGGTGTTCGAGTCGAGTAAAAGCGTCCCAAATGCGATTGTCTTCTTACTCATTACTCATTACGTATTACGCTTACCTCAACAGCGATAGCGCTGTCTCGAAAAGCTGTTGCCCGGTGCTGATGGATCTTGCGTTCGCGGCGAATCCATTCTGGGCAATAATCATACTTGTCAGTTCCTGTGCCTGGTCCACGTTCGAGTTTTCCAGGTAGTGCGGCAGGACGGTGGTGGACCCGGATTGCAGGACTCCCTGCATGGGCTCGCCCGTGCTCGACGTCTTCTGGAACAGGTTGTCTCCAACGGCTTTCAGCCCCTCCTGGTTCGGGAAGGTGACGACCTTGAGCTGTCCCCGATTCTGCGTGTTGCCGTTCGTGAAATTCACAACCAGGTTACCGGAGTTGTCGAAATCGAAGCCCTGGAAATGGCCGACGGGCAGCCCGTTCTGCGTCTTGGCGACCGCGTCGTTGAATCCGCCGAACTGCGTCGCTCCGTCGAATCCGCCGGACGTGCCGAAATCCAGGTTAATCGAGACGGGCGGGCAATTCGGTATCTGGAAAGTGACGTTCGGATCGCCATTACCCCGGCCGGTCACCGCGTTGAACGAGCCGTCTTTGTTGAATCGGATGCCCTGGACGATGTTGTCGGTAAAGACCGCGCCTTCAACGCTGGCGGTCATATCCCACACCGGGTTGGCGGGGTTCTTGTCTTGTACCCGAGTAAACTCCAGGTTGAGTTGCCTCGGTAATCCCTTGGCATCAAAGACCTCGATGGCCGTGTTAAAGCTGAACGGGTCGGCGCCTTCGGTATCGACGTTAAATCCGTGAATCCCAAAATTACTGCTGCCGGCCTGCGGTGAGCCGTTGGACTTGGTCAGGCCGTCTTCGATGGAAAGCTGCAGGTCTGCATCACCGGTCGTATCCGCGGTGAAGGACAGATTGCCGTTGGCATCGAGCGCAAGGGCCGAGCCGGGAAACTTGTCGCCCGCGCTGCCCGGGCCGGTGCCTGTGCCGTTAATGAATCCGACCAGCGCACCAAGCGTTGTGCCGTTGTGCAGATTGGCATCGCTGCCGAAAGTGAAAATAGAGCTGAGGTCGTTACCGTCCGAGTCACGGCCGGTGATGGAGATGGTGTCCCCGTCGGTATAATCGTTTACGTTTGCAGAAAGGTCGTTCAGGCTTGTACCGGCGGTAGCTGGTGCACCGGTGTTTGTCTGAAACGGTGCTGCTGTCGCCAGCACTTCGGCTACCGGGCCGGTCTGGGTCGGATCAAAGTTTCCGACAATATCCACCTCGGTCGTGGCGACCGGTGGATCGATAAGATCGTTCGGAGCGGTGATGGGCTGGCTGCTGGTATCGAGCACCGCGGCATTCGAGCCGATGTGGCGGAGGATACCATTCTTATCGAAATCAAAAGCACCGTCACGGGTATAGACCTCCTGGTTGTTCGATGCCTTAAGGGCAAAGAAACCCTCGCCCTGCAGTGCCAGGTCGAGCGGACGTGAAGTCTGCGTCACCGGCCCCTGCGTAAAGATGCGGTCAATATGATTGACCCGGACGCCCGTACCGACCGGTCCACCGCCGCAAGCCAGCGAATCGACTTCCATGAGGCTTGCAAAGTGAGGGCGAGATCGCTTGAAACCCGGCGTGTTCATATTGGCGATGTTACCGCCAATGACGTCCAGCCAGGTATTGTGAGCGCGCATGCCTGTGATGCCCGTGTTCATGATGCCCATTTAGATGCTCCGTAAAAGATGGTTAATGGTTAGTGGTTGATGGTGATGCTGACGCTCCGCGGCAGCTTTGCTTAATAAAATCTAAAAGCCGGCTCGAGAGCGGCGGGTCTGCGAAAGAGTTGAAGCGGTCGAAGCGCCTTCTGAAGACTCTTCATCCGGTTCGGTATCGGCTGGTGCTGCGCCTTCAGGCTCGGCATCTTCGGTCATCGAAAAACCGGCACGGACGATGGTGTCGATATCCGTAATATTGATTTCCTGCCCGTTGATGAGGGCGAGCGATTCAGCATCCGTAATGCGCACGGCATCGACGACGCCTTCGCTGCGGACCTCCTCACCGGCCTGGATGTAGGAGTAGCTGACTTCCTTGCCGACGACGTTCTGAAGCTGCGCAATCTGCTGCGCCTTCTGCATCTCATCGAAACTGGAATTCAGATTCTGAAGCTGCTCGACAGAAGCGAACGAAGCGAGCTGTTCGGAAAACTGCATGTTATCCATCGGGTTCGTCGGGTCTTGATTCTGAAGCTGCGTGACGAACAACTGCAGGAAGCTGTCTTTATCGAGCTGATCCTGTTTCACAGATTGCGTGCGTTCCGATTCAGCATTTGCTCCGAGCCCGCCGAACTGATCATTGTTAGCCAGCGGGTTGGTCGTAAGAGGATTGAGTCCGGCGAGAGCCATGAGGTTTCTCCAAGGTTAAAAGTCAATGTTGGGCCGTCGTGCTGACACTCCGTGGCAGCTTGATTTGAACGGCATCGAACGCAGGCCAAGGGAGCACCACCCGTGCCGTAACGGTGGGGAAGGAAATGCCGGAGGATGGAATTGATGTTGTTGGATCGCCGCTAAGTGGCCGTTTTAAGACGGT